>Ga0114964_10003792_pt1 | contig 10102 bp, 9 predicted proteins | sample C_131016_MF_Meta_FD_92638 | JGI IMG/M metagenome (GOLD analysis project Ga0114964, IMG submission 92638) | Freshwater microbial communities from Lake Croche, Canada to study carbon cycling - C_131016_MF_MetaG | ecosystem: Environmental > Aquatic > Freshwater > Lake | place: Lake Croche, Canada... | reverse complement strand
TTGTTTTGAATTTTTTCTTGCAAAGTCTTATTTGTCTTGATAATATTAACCAAGATGTGACTCAAATCATCCTCTGACCGCTGTTGTGCATCGTGCTTAACAGATGGGCGAACTGCAGGAGGGGGGACTGCCATCACTTGGCAAACCATCCAATCCGGTCTAGACCAAATAGGACTGAAACCCATGAAAGATACATCTTCGTCGGAAATTCTCTTAAATATCTTGAGGACAATCTCCGGTGTTAGTTTAATTACAATGTTTTGGCTCTGGTCAGACGATGCAGCTGCATCATTTTTCCACTCAGCGTAAATGGTTGCGAGTCCCTCCTTTCTGATTTTATTTGGCTGCATGCAACCACATCCATCATCAGTGTCTTCGCCACATCGCTTCATTTTGCTTGCAAGCGAAAACACATACTTCCATCTAGCGTCACCAGCAAGTTTGAGCGCTTGCTTATACTTTTCTTTGCTAACCAAAAGTTTGCTACACTTAAAACAACAGCATCGGAGAATCTTGAGAACTGTGCTTAAATACTGGATGTAAAAGACCGGCTTAGCAAGCTCAATGTGTCCAAAATATCCGGGAGTTTGCATGTAATCCAACCCGTCTGTTGGGCAAATTAGACCGGGCTCCAAAACGCCCATTCGTGGGTCAAACAGGCCTCCAATAATTGGTTTGTTGTTAATATACGTATCCCTGCTAGTAATCTCCGCAACTGAACCCTTTCTGATTTCATCTGGCGATAAAATACTAAATTGGATTCCAATAATTTTGGAGGGATTAATATTGGTGGGTTTCGTACTCTTAGACATCTTCCTTATATTAACAAAATAATATTTAGATTGTTTATAATCAATTTTATTTTGTTTGTTTTAAACAATTATAATATTGTCAAGTTATCAAAAAGCCTTTTTTGTTTATTTTTAAATGATTTGAAAGCTTTGTTACGCAAAATTATTAAATAAATTTACATCAATGTGTCATCGCAAGACATTCTTTATTTTTAAACTTAAATAAAAAATTGATTTTGATTTAAAAAAGAAAATAATAATTACAATATACAGAAATGGCACGTGATACTCAAAGTAAGTCAAATAAGAAGGAAATTTCCAAAAAGAATAAGAAGCAAGAAGAGCTTGCAAAGAAGAGAAAGTCCAATGAACAATCCGACGACGATGGTGGAGATTATATCACCAGCGACGACGAGGACGGTGAAATGGATGTTCAGGAATACCGCAAGTTTCTCAAGAAGATGTTTCCGTCAAAGTATATGGATAAAAAAGTGAAGATGGGAGAAAAAATTAAGAAGCTTTTGAAAACTCTTCCTAGTGATGAAGAGGAAGATGATGATGATGAAGACCAAGAGCCTGTAAAAAAATCCAAAAAATCTTTCAAGAAACAAGTGAAGTCCAAGAAGGTTTCTAAGGCTAAAAAGCCAAAGAAGGTTGTAAAGGAGGAATCATCTGATGACGAAGAAGAAGATTCTGATGACGAGGAGGAGGAAAGCGATGATCTTGATGAAGAACGTGCTGGTAAATTTAACATTATCTTCACTATTGGTCAGCAATCAGGCGAGGAGGATGAGTGGGAAGACGAAGACGAAGAGGATTGGGAGGATTGTGATGAAGATGATATTACCGAAAATGAGGATGAGAGTGTGTCAAGCGACGAGGACAGCGACGAAGATGAAGAGGATGAAGAGGATGAAGATGATGAAGAGGAAAATGTCAAGATTGTTACTCGCACATCTAAAAAAAATGCAAAGGTCTCCAAGTCTTCTAGTAAAGTTGACCTTGTTATTGACGATTCTACAAAAGAAGACAATGACGAGGAAACTCTCAAGCAGTTGAAAGAACTTTACGAGAAAAATAAAAACGTAACGATTGAAGAGAGCATCCAGGTGTGCGAAGACAAAATTAAGGAAAAAAATAAGAAGGCCGATAAAAAGGCAAAGAAGCAAAAGGCAAAGAATGGTCGCATCTTCAAGCGAATTGTTCGTGACAAAAACACCATGAACGATTTCAAGTTCTTTGAAACTCTGACTCAAGGTGAGCAAATTAAGATTATCAAGGAAGTCCGCGAAATCAACAAGATTACTCGCGTTGAAGTGCCTTACAGGATGTCACTTCTTGAGGCAAACATTCCTGCAACATTCAAGGCTTCTGCAATGAAGAAAATTAACTCTTTGAAGTACATGGAGCCTGGAAGTGGCGAATATTACAAAATCAAGAACTGGGTTGACACGTTTATGCGCATTCCATTCAACAACTATGAAAAGTTGCCAATCAACATTTCTGATGGAGTTGAGGCTTGTCACGAGTTCATGGCGAACGCCCAACAGACTCTTGACAACGCAGTTTATGGTCTAAATGACGCAAAAATGCAAATCATGCAGATGCTTGGTCAACTAGTTACCAACCCTTCTGCTCTTGGAACCGCTATTGCAATCAAGGGTCCCATGGGAACTGGCAAGACCACCCTCGTCAAGGAGGGAATTAGTAAGATTCTAAATAGGCCTTTTGCATTCATTGCTCTAGGAGGCGCAACTGATAGCAGTTTCTTGGAGGGTCACTCCTACACATATGAAGGAAGTGTTTGGGGCAAGATTGTGCAGATTCTAATTGACAGCAAGTGTATGAATCCTGTCATTTACTTTGATGAGTTGGACAAGATTAGCGACACGCCAAAGGGCGAGGAAATCGCCGGCATCTTGACGCACTTGACGGACACTTCTCAGAACAGCCAGTTCCACGACAAGTATTTCGCGGAGATTGATTTTGATTTGAGCAAGTGCTTGTTCATCTTCAGTTACAACGACGAAAGCAAGGTGAACCCCATCTTGCGCGATCGTATGTATAGAATTATGACCAAGGGTTACGACAAGAAGCAGAAGACGGTTATTTCCAACAGTTATTTGTTGCCAAAGATTCGTGAGCAGGTCAAGTTTTCCACAGAAGACATTATTATTCCTGAGGAGGCGTTGCACCACATCATTGACACTGACTGCGACAAGGAGGATGGCGTTCGCAATTTGAAGCGTTGTTTGGAGATCATTTACACCAAACTCAACTTGTATAGACTGATGCGCCCGGATTCCAACTTGTTTGAGGGTGAAATGGCTCTCAAAGTGGAATTCCCATTCACGGTGACAAAGGATGTTGTGGACAAGCTTATTAAAAGGGAGAGCAATGATGATATGGCTATTCGCGGAATGTATGTCTAATCCACTTTTGGAAAAAGTGTAGCAAAATATACAACTTTGCCAACGGCACCTTCGGTGAAAAGGTTTAACAAAATATGTATTTAATGCAACCCATATAAACAGTTCATTACAATTATACTAATAGTAATGCACTCAAATGCTATTGATTCGCTTGTTTTATTACGTCATACATTGCTAAGTTCTAAAAATTTTTTATTGGATTCAAATTACAAAGAAATACTCGGACAAATTGAGGACTTGATCAAAAATATTGATATTAAAGTTAAAGGTGAGTGCAGACACGAATACGTTGAAGATTATATTGATGTTGACGTTGAACGCTCTCAACGCGTTTGTTATTGCAGCAAGTGTTGGTCTACATTTCCTAGCAATTAGGTTTAAACAACTATTGCCATATTATATTATACAATGAGCGAGCAGGCACTGCAAACTGCAAAAGAATTAGTATCTAAAATCATAAATATTCACGACGAGGATAAAAATAAAAATAAATTTGATTGTTTAATGCAAGAATTTGAAAACTATATAGAAGGCGGAATGGCGCACAATATGATTGAACTAAAAGAAAAAGCCAATAATAAAAAGAAAAAGGGGGATTTGTTTGAAGCCTTTTGTTTTTTATATATTGAACACGTTTTAAAGCATGACCAAGTATGGTTTTACAAGGATTTCCCTATGGAATTAAAAAATAAGTTTGATTTAACCAAGAATGATTATGGAATTGATTTACTGTCAAAAAAGGGAGACAATTATTACGCGATACAATGCAAATATAGGAAGCCGCAAGAAAAGATTCAAACCATTCCATGGAAGTCTTTGTCAACTTTTTATGCAATTGTTGTTAAAACTGGTCCATGGTTAAAGCATATTACTATGACTAACACAAACGGTTGCCGACACATTGGGAAGAAAACGGAAAAAGATTGGTCTATTTGCTTGGGAACGTTTCGCAAAATAGATCATTTTTCATGGTTAAAATTTATAGATTTTAAACAAGAAAATATTGTAATTGTAATAGATTCTACCGAAAAAGAAGATGACAAAGAATTGTTGCGACAAAAGCGGTTGGCTTATTACTCGTCTATTTAATATTCAGAATAAGGAACATTATTAGAACCCCTCGAAATTAAATAGTTATATTGCCCAGTTGTCATACAAGCGCAGCCAGTTGAGTTACTGTAAGCGTTGGGGCAGCACTCAGGCTTAAAAGCTGTGTTGGCAAACATTAACATCTCACCCTCGGGTAAAGGAATGGGCTGCTCGGGTCGGTTCATAATATTTTGCACACCTGGTCCGCCTGATGTGCCCTTGGTGTAAGTAAGATTAGGGGTAAACCACGAGCTTGTGTTTACCGGGTTGTCATTTGAAAGGCTGAACTTAGACGATTCACCGTAATTTGTGTTGGCGCCAACGAAGCCTTCCTTGCCAATTGTAGGAATAGGGTTTTTAAGAACTTCATAATTCAAACTTTTCTTGTTGATTTGAGAGTTCATCATGTTGAGGCCCTCAAGCAAGCCAACTTTTGAGCATGAGCAAAGAACGTGACCCCATAAAATCCAATACGCCAAGACAATTAAAATGATAATTTCAAGTCTAAATTTATATCCAAATAATGTAACTTCCATGTTTTTTAAACAAACAATTTCCATATTATACATATTTCATAGATAATAATTTTCCACGATACTTGTCTAAAAGTAACTCCACGTTTGAATCATAATGATAAAATTTTACGTCATTCACATAAAAAATATTTTGTTCGGTTATTAAATGATATAATTTTGGTTCTATATTTTTAGTTGTTGCCCTATTTTTATAAAACTTTTCGTCTAAAATTTTGTCGCATATGTGCAAGTTATAGCCTCCTTCAAAAACGCATCCATTTCCTAAATTATATATATAGGAATGTTTGAGATCGCTATTATCTATCTCCACTACGCCGCAAACTTTTACATTTTTATCTAAAACATCTCCAGCTTTTATATCCATTATATTTACAACGGATCCATCCAGTTTTTTTATTTGCGTTAAAGATGAAAACCCTCCATCAAATCGTTCATGAATTTCTTCTAAATTTTGCATATTTGGAACATAATTAATTAATTCTTTCATACTTGTTTCGTCTATTTCATCCCAGTCCATGTAGACATTATTGTTAATTTCTATTTCTTTTGAGCTTGTATTCAAGCAATACAAGAAGGGTTCCGAATACCAGGCCAATTCTTTTCTCTCGGGATGTTCACAAACTGGAATCCATTTATCATTGTATTTTACTTGATGATGCGAAGAAACAATGGTTCCGTTAATATTATACATGGTTTGCCCCTTTGCGTCCAGTGTCATTTTTGCATTGACTCGCACATTGTTTTTCAATATGTCTCCAACTTCAATGTCATATATTTTTTTATTAGTTCTGTCAGCCATTTTAAAGGTGGTGTTTTTATCAAAGCAAACGTTTGGTTTGGATGGAACGCTTGGAAGCGAAAAATCTGTTTGAACGTGCAACACATCTACCATAAACCCAACTATAATAGCCAATGGGATTGAAACAGAAATAAAAACAGCAGTCATTGTTGCCGCAACTGGCCAAGTGAATGGTATAATCCACATTGCAATAATTAACGCCACAAGAATAATTAAAATGACAATAATCATTTGCACGATTGCGCCCAACATTGCTTTTAAAGCGTAATATGATCCTAGTGCAGTGTATAAACCAGCTGTAAGAACTCCTTTTACTTTGTTCATTGCATCTTTAAATGCTATTAATATCTGTTGAATTGGGACCATAATATTTGCAACTCTTCCTAAAATGTCTTGCGCAATACTTGTCATATTTGATCTAATAGACGACAGTATAGTGCGAATATATTGGATAACTTCTGCAATTGCCGAAAAAACTTCTCTAATAGCGAGCGTCATATATGTTATTGGTTGGACTGCGTCGCCAGTAATTCCGATTAATATGTTTTGCATGCAATTTGTAAAGTTTTGTCCAGTAAAATCAATGGCCGACATGTTGGTGGGCTTGTTTATTAAGCCAGCAAAAGGCATTACTTGTGGTTTGCATCTTTGGTTGACCCAATCGTCCTTAATAGGTTGAATATTTCTCATAACCGTTACATATGAAACCGCTACAAATAGAATCACTACTAGTATAATAAAAAGAAACACCGACCCACCGTACTGGTCAAAATATGTTAATTTTTCATACATTTGTTTTATTGTTTTTGCGCTTTGTTGAATATTATCCATATATAGTAAGCGGATAATATTCAGAATTATATTTCTTATTATTTTTGCAAATTAAGTGTAAAGTTTACGTTTTATCTTTTGGGAGCTTAAATGAAGTCATTTTTGTTTTGACTCTTTTCTCAATGCGCCTGTTATAGAATATTTCTTCTGATGCCAATGAATTTGCTTCTATCGCCGAAACAGACTGCGCAGTTTTCTCTGCCACGATGGCTTAAACCGAGCGGTGCGCAAACGAGAACGGTATAAAGCAACAGTTGCGTCATCTGGAGAAGAAACGTTAGTAGCGGCATCAGTTTTTTCAGCATCAGTTTTTTCAGCATCAGCTTTTTCAGAAGGAGCTTTTTCAGAAGGAGCTTTTTCAGCATCAGCAGCAGCAGCAGCTTTTTCAGCAGCAGCTTTTTCAGCAGCAGCTTTTTCAGCATCAGCAGCAGCGGCAGCTTTTTCAGCAGCAGCTTTTTCAGCGGCAGCAGCTCTCTCTAGACCTTCAAGTACTGAAATTATATTTATTAATTCAATTGCATCATTTGCCTGGTTTTTAAGCTCGGTAAGGTTTTTTGGGGAAGGGATTTCATTATTAGACTTTTTTACGGAGTCTATAACTACATTAGCAAGCTTTTTAGCCGTCTCGTAATTTTTGTAAATTTGACTAATTTTTGCGTTAATAACTTGAGCTTCAAGCTTTATTGGTTGTAACCCTCCAGCAACGCCAACATACGCGTTAATCGTGTCTTTATTACTCTGCGCAGTATTACCCGTATTAATGCGAAAAGCGGCGTCCCCAACATTTGTAATGCAGTTTAAAACTGTATTAGCTTGGTTCTCCGCGTTTGTGTATTGTTTATTTTTTAAACTTTCTCTCGCTTTTATAATCTCTCCTTTAGCCTGGGCATTGTTGTTTTTTGCCTTATCAACTTCTTTTTTAACGTCGTCATCAGTTAGCGAGGAGGCGCCGGACCCACCACCACCACCACCACCACCACCTGGACTCATCCCCCCCCTGGCAGGAATCATTCCTTCACTGCAATCGCATTTGTTAACGAGTTTGCTGACAACAATTCCTAAAACAACTCCCAAAGACGCGCTTATTGTAGCAGCAGCCGGCATTGGATCCTTTTCAACGGCTGTAGCAACTTTTGTTAAAAATCCCATTATATTTTTACTAGTTATTATATTTTTAACAAACATAATAATTTAACGCACTACAATTTGGTTTTATTTTTATTTTTATTTTTATTTTAAAATATCGTCTTCCCAATCCCAGAAAACGTGCTCACCTATCTTTATCTTGTGGTTGTCCGTTATTATTGAACTGAACCAAGTATCTATCACTTTGGTTTGAATTGCATCTGGATGGTCTTTAACTTCAACGTATTTATTAACGGATTCACTAAAAATCATATGCGTTCCTGTAACATAAATATCGGATTCATCTACACCCTTCTTATGGATAATATAATACTTCTCGTTAAATTTGTTGTCTATTTTCATTAAAACGTCTACTCGGCTGCCATTTTCCAATATATCTCCTAAATTCAAATCTTTCATAGCAACAACTGTTCCGTTCTTTAATTTAATCTTTGTTTCTGGAAGAAAACAATTTCCACCCAACGCCCTCACCATTTGGCCTGGAGGACCGTTCCACGTGCTTTGCATCGTTTTAATGCTTCCGTCTATCAAATACATTACGGTAACCATTACACCTATAATTTTTCCCACTAAATCCTTAATACCAATAGTTATCTTTTGAAATTCAATAATTAAATTCAAAAATACTCCAAACACATTTTGGATAATAGAAGTAATCATAGAACGGATGCTGCTTATCATTGTTCTAATGTAATTGATGGAACCTGAAAATTCGCCTCCCATGGAAGATAATGAATTAATAATGTAATTAATTGGTTGCAACAAATAGCCCATAAAATTGGTTTGCATGCTCTGCACACAAAAAGTAAAATCTTTTTCTATATTGTCGGATAATGGCATAAACATTGGATTGCATCTGTATTTGGGCCAATTATTCTTTATTTCGGCAACGGCGCTGAAATAATACATGACGAATATTTGTGCGACAAAACCTAAATTGACATATATAAAATTTATCCAGTCTAATCCTTTTGGCATAACTTATATTATTAATATATAATTATTACCCTAAAATTACTTTCTTCTGGGTTTTATTTTTTTATTTTTTTTATTTTTTGGATTTCCTGGATTTCCTGGATTTCTTGGATTTCCTGGATTTCTTGGATTTCCTGGATTTTCTAGTCTTTCCGCCGCTTAGGCAAGGCCAAACCAAACCTCCTCGTCTTTTGGTTCTTCTAGACCCACCAGTAGAACCTTTTGGAATGGAAACTAATGCAACTTTGTTGTCTAGAGCTTTTTGCGCGTCATTATTTACAGTTAAACCTGTCATCCCTTTTTGTTGAGCAAGAACGCCTTGATCCGTTCTTTTTGAAGGATCATTCATTAAATTTGAGTTTGGAACTTGAGGAACTAAAATTTGGCCTCCGCCGTATTTTCTGCGTCTTCTATTGCCTCCTTTATTTGCCCCTAATTGAGCTAGCGCTTGATTTCGTTGCACCTGAGTTTGATACGCAGAATCTCTAACGCTTGACCCTATCATTCCGGTTTGTTGTGGTTGTAAAACTGGCATATAAATTATATCAATATAATAATTATTGCGTAAATTTAGGTTTAAAAATCTAATTATATTTTGTATATATGGACGCCAATGCTAGACTTCATTTACAAGAAATGGTGAAAGCCAACAACGTGGAAGATCAAACCGAATTAATACGCGAGCTAAAGCACAGTCATTTATTGCAAGAAGACATTAACAATCTTATTATGATAAAGGCTAAAAATAGGAATAATGAGGAAAAGGTTCATGAACTTGGAATGGAAGAGTGTTCTTTCTTGTTTACTTATTATACTGACATTTACAATAAAATAAGAAAAGACGAGATTGACTTGAAGATTTTGAATAAGTTTTTGAATGTATTGCAGCGAATAGAGAATGGTGATATTGACCAACACGAAGGCTCTTATTTTGTTGGACAACTGTTAAAGGAGCTATACGTAGATAGTGCGCTAAAAAAGGCCGGAAAATTGGAAGAGCAGAATAAGGTTGAATTTGTTCCAGAAAAAAATGGCGGAATGAAGGTATCCTGGAAGGATTTTAAGAAGTTTCAAAATATATAAAAAGTTTATTATTTTGTTAAAGATTTTTATATGGCACAATATTATAATGGCCGATCATATTTTGGTAAATAAAAAACTTAAGAAACATGCAGTTAATGCTATTAACCAGCGTTTGTTAATTAATCAAATTAAAATGCAGGTTAAAAGCGTTAATAATAAAATGCAAAATATGAATCAAATTAAAACGCAGGTTGAAAGCATTAATAGTGAAATGCAAAATATGAATCAAATTAAAACGCAGGTTGAAAGCATTAACGGTGAAATGCAAAATATGAATAAAATGAAACCTTTTCCTGCTGCTGTTGCAACAATAAGTATTAACAACAAAAAGTATGGCTTTTTTCCTAAAACTAATTTAAGTGGGGGCAATTTTAGCAACTACAAGTTTACTAAAACAAATATAGCAGGCGCTAATTTTAC
>Ga0114964_10003791_pt1 | contig 10105 bp, 8 predicted proteins | sample C_131016_MF_Meta_FD_92638 | JGI IMG/M metagenome (GOLD analysis project Ga0114964, IMG submission 92638) | Freshwater microbial communities from Lake Croche, Canada to study carbon cycling - C_131016_MF_MetaG | ecosystem: Environmental > Aquatic > Freshwater > Lake | place: Lake Croche, Canada... | reverse complement strand
GTTTGGAGTGTAGAAGGGAGTGTGGTAGGGCTTATAATCGGATGATATTTGATGTGGGGGAAAGGGAAGCGAGGGATTACGGGCGGGAGTTACTGAAGAGGAAGACGGAGGAATTGGGTAAGATTGAGGATAGGATTTTATTAATCGCCAAATCGGGCGCCGACTACACAGGAGAATTGATTGATTTAATGGCCAAGACGGATGATTTTTTAAGGATAAGAATTAATAATGAAAATAAAGCAACCTAACCAACCATGACCAATAACCTATACGACACACTTGGTGTAAACGAGAATGCAACGCGGGAAGAAATTAAACAAGCCTACAGGGATAAAGCAAAAGAAAATCACCCCGACAAAGAGGGTGGCGATAAAGATAGGATGCAAGCATTAAGCCATGCTTATTCTGTTTTGGGTAATGAGGGTAAAAGAAAAAGATACGACGAAACAGGAGAGGAAAAAGAAGTGGGTTTTGATGTTAAGTTTAATAGCTTAGTTCAGGATGTATTTATGAAAATGATTGATAGGGAAGAGGATGTGGACGGCACGGATTTTATCGGCTGTTTTTTGGAGGTAATAGAGGGCATTATCGGCGAGAATAGAAAGCAAGTTCATTTACTTAAAAGGAAAGTGGTTAAATTGGAGAGGGTAATTAATCGGTTGGGCGTGAAGCAAGGAAGCGACATGATTGGTGGGATTGTGAAGAATAATTTGCATAATGCGAAAATTGAGATTAAATTAGTGGAGGAAAATATTGAGTTTTTCTTAAAGGCCCAAGAGGTAGTTGGGCATCATGAGTATAGAGTTGAAGTGCCCGGCGAAGAAGAGGGCACACAAAATGGTTTTAAATGGATAAGCAGAGCGTAACGAATAAATCAATCTCAATGTACGACGAATCAGATATGCTCGCCGAAGAAGGTGTAGCAACCGTAGAGGAGGCTTTAAAAATAATTAAATTATCAATAGCAAATAAAAAAAACAAATATGAACATAAAGAACATCACCCTCGCAGACGGGGGACTAAAGGGCTTGCAAATAACCTACAACGAACCCGACAAACAGGGCAGTAAATTATTAGTATCTGACATTAAGAAAAAAAGAAGACACCCAATTCATTTGGGATTGGAGATTCCTTTTAAGGACTTGCGTTATCATTTGCTTTACGCTTATTCGCTAATCCGTGATGGAATGACTAAGCACGATATTGATGTGCTTGTGGAGCAATGTGAGATTACGGGCGTTGATTTAGATCCCGAGTATTTTGTGATTAAGGGCACGTTGGGAAGTTTCGGCGATAAATCGGTTTCTTTGGCTACACCGAAGGTGCAAGAAGAAGATATTTATGAGCATTTTGATGCGGTAATAAGTATTTTAAAAACAATTATCGAAGAAACGAAACTTTATTTGGCCGGCGACGTAAAAGTGGATGATAACGAGATTGTATTCCGCTGGATTGGGGCAGGAAAAGAAAAGGAATTTGATTTAGATTCTTTCAATTCTTTGCCCGACGAAGAAAAGAAAGTCTTGTGTCAAGAAATCCTTGAGAAGAACTTTGGAGCCACAGTATTGATGGAAGAAGACATTAGCTTTGGAGAGGCGGCAGAGGAAAGCGATTCGATTGAATTAAGTATGGAAGCAGAAACAATTATATTACCGGCAAAATAAATGTACGAACAAAAAGTAAAACTAAACCAAGACCACCGCTATTTTGATAGCGCCAATAACGAATATATTGGCTTTTCTAAGCTTTTCGATAATTTTATGACCAAACCCTTCGATGCTGAAATGGCAGCGCTAGGAACGGCTAAAAGCGAGGGAATAAGCAAGGCTGATGTAATCGCAAGATGGGAGGGGCAAAGAAATGAGGGGACCCGTATAGACGAGGCGATTGATTATTATTCCAAGACGGGTTTTTTCAAGCCCGAGGATGCTGACATCGCCGATGGGGTGAAGGAGATTTTGAGGGCATATGACGATTATCATAAATCTTACGGGCAACAAGTTCTTTATTCTGAGCAGTATAGAGTGGCCGGCACTTGTGACCGACTGAGTTTAATCAGCAATCGCAAAGATGCGGCCTTTGTCATGTCTGATTTCAAATGCTTTGAAAAAGAAATAAGCCATGTGCCAAGCGGAACAAGATTCTTAAATTCCCCCTTCGACCATTTTGCGAATACAAAGTACACGAAAATAGCTTTTCAGTTGAGCTTTTATAGCTATTTATTTGAAAGCCTAACGGGAAGAAAATGTATTCGCCAATTCATCCATTGGATTGACCCAAGGACGGTTAAGGAGGGGAATGGTCCGGTGAATCATAAATTAATCGCCGTGCCGTACCTGAAAAATGACGTTATCATTTTTTTAGAAACATACAAAGAAAAAATATTAACTTTAACAAATACGTCAGAACTATCGGCGTGGTAAAATACTAACAATCAATGAGTTATCTTTTTTTTATAGATGAAAAACAAAATCTCCTTTTGAGGCCCGAGTGTTACAAGTTATGCCCCGAGTTATCAGCATTGGACGAAAAAGACGTGTTATTTATTTCATTGGCATACGATTATCATTCCGTATATCGCCAATTCCCTGAGCACGAGAGAGTTCGTAAAGCAATGTTTCACGCTTACGATAAATATGATACGGAGTTCTTAAACAAGACAAGCATCAAGCTTGGCATCGAGGCGTACAAATCTTTGCAATACGACCGAAAGATTGAGTTTGCGGATCGGTTACAAAAGAAGATTGATTCCTTGCTTGATTTGATTGAATACGAGGAAAACGCTAAATCCATCGCCGACAAACTTAAAACAATCGAGGACTTGCGCCGGACAATTAAAGGCTTGGAAAACGAAATTACTGAGTCCATGATTAACAAAGGACAAGTTAAAGGTGACCAAGATTTAAGCTGGCTTGAAGAATTACAATCAAACCGAAAATATTATTTATCTCTAAAGAAAGAAAATGTTTGATTCCTTCATAGAAAAACCACCATACATAAAGTCAAAAGGCTTTATGAACAAACTTGCTAAGGTTGCCATCCAAGGCATCCCAAAAGAAGCGGATAGCCGATTGAGTAAAAAAGTATTGGGCACACACGCGCATGAGCAGTTTTGGTTGGAGGAGATGGATAAAATTCTTAACGGCTTAACTATTGATGGAAGGTATATTCCGGGCAGATTTTACTACTACATGAATTACAAATACATGTCCACTATTCGAGGGGTAATTACTCCCGACATGGTGGATTTACACTTTGAGTTAGCCTTGCATATTGAGCATTGTAAGAAAAACGGAGTAAATTTTTTAGGACCAAAAGCAAGACGCAAAGGCGTTTCTGAGGCGTTTCACACAATGGTAATTGATTATGGATGGAGATTTTCTGATGCTTATAAAGGAGGCGTAGCTGCAGGGAAACAAGTGTATGTAGATGATTTTTTAGCTAAATGGAGATTTGCCGACGCTTCTTTGCCCCCTGAATTAAGTATTAAAAAGCTTACCGATAACGACAAAGAAATTATTGCTGGGTTTTCAATTAAAAACGAATACGGTGCCTTTGTAGATAAAGGCTCATTAAATACTATTTATGCCCGCACCATGCACACAAACCCAAATATGTTTAAAGGGCTTTATTTAATGGACATTGTATCTGAAGAGATAGGTGAGCATGAGAAATGGTTTGAGTTCTTTTCGGCATCAAAAGATTGTTTAATGAGTGGTAATAAGCAGGTTGGTTGTTTTTTTGGTTTTGGAACTGCCGGTAATGTTAACAAAGGAAGCAAGGATTTTAAGCGTATTTCAGAGGAAGCGGCCGCCCACAATTTCATCGAGTTCATGATTACCGCTAAAAGATTTTACTATTACGGAGGGGCTACCGAAAAGAACAGGCAGTTGCCATTGGAATCCGAATTATACAAAGACTACAAGGCTTATCAATTAATCGGCGTTGAAGATAGCGCTTTAGCTGAAAAAGACATTCTTGTCCGCCGAGAAAAATTACTTCGTGAAGGAAACATCAAAGAATACAACGAGGACTTACAGAACAATCCCTTGGATAAAAAGGACATGTTCCGCAAGACAATCACCAACAATTTTAACATTGACAAATTAAATGCCCAGCAACACGCCATTGATTCCCTTACCCACAAGAAATACTCAAGGTATATTTTAGAATGGGAAAGAACAGAGGAAGGCATGATTAAATTGCCATGGAAGGTAAAAGCCCGACCTGCCACACCAACGGAATCAAATGATTTTGTAGTTTACATTTTGGACAGCGAACACCCAAGAAAGAAGTTCAAGAACTTATATATAGCTGGCATTGATAGTTACAATATTGACACCTCTCGTACATCTAAATCATTAGGGGCTATGTGTGTAATGATTCGCCAAAACACCATGGCCGATGCGCTCAAAAAGGCACCCGTAGCAGTAATTAGAACCCGCCCACCAAGAAAGGAACAGTATTATGAAATGTGCTTGAAATTAGCTGTTTATTATGACTTGATTGGTAATGTATTGGGAGATATACGAAGTGATGGTATTTTGGAGTTCTTTATGACGTGGGGCGCTGAGAAATATTTGGCATTAAGACCCATTTCTTTAGAGTCAGCCGACGCACAGCAATCATCAAAATATTGGTTTTCTATTAATAAGCACAGTAAGCCATTAATGGTTGGCGTAATGCAAGCCCATATCGAGGACTACTCAAAAGACATTTGGTTTAATAGCTCGGTTTCCGATGGTCCGAATTTAATTGATGAATTGCAGAATTACGATGAGGTGGAGATTGGGTCCGATAATGACCTCGCCGACGCTTATGGTATTGCTTTAATTCAAGACATTAGCTGCGACCAAAAGCCAAAAGATACATCTAAGGTTGACGAGGACGACACATTTGATTTACCCGAATATTACCAAGCCCAAGATGGGGAAATCCACATCAAGGACAAGGGTGCCGAAGAAGATTTTGGTCAGCATATGGAGGGTAGTTTTAAGTTTTAAAACAACTCGTTAATAATTTTGCATTTTCTTGTTAAAAAATTAAGTTATATTTACGCAACTTAATTACCATAAAATGCTTTCAACCATTCCACAACAAAATTCAAATTTTGGCTTGTTTAGGGCGGGAGTTATCTATGTTTTAAAATGCCCCGATACAGGGTTGGTTAGATATGTCGGAAAAACATTTGATATAAAAAGTAGATTAAAAGAGCATTTCAACCCATCTTTAAAAGAAAGAAGCAGAAGGTCGTCATGGTTAAAAAGCGTTTTGTATAGCGGTAAAAAACCTATATTTGAAATTATTGACGACTGTGATGAGTTTAATTGGAGCGAAAAAGAAAGGGCTTACATAAAACTTTATAAATCTTTTGGCGCAAACCTAACAAATACAACTGCCGGTGGAGAACAAGGGTCCCTTAATTACAACCACGAAGAATCCACGCGAAAAAGAATTAGTGATAAAATGAAGGTTTATAAAAAGACCGAAGAGCATAATAAAAATGTTTCTAATTCACTAAAAGATAAATGGAGAAACGATGCAAATTATATTGAAAAATCAAAAAAAAATTGTATTGATAAATTATCAAAAATAACAAAAGAACAAAGGTTATTAAGTGACGGACGCAGGTCAATAACGATTAATCGAAGCAAAGAAGACAGCGTTGCGTTAGCTAAAAAAATTAAGGCGGAAATTGACAAAAAAGAAAGAAATAGAACAGAGATAGCAAAAGATTTTGATATGAGTTACGGAATGTTAAAAGATTTATTAAGAAAACACCTATAATATGCCTTCAGTTACATGGCCCAGAAACGATATTCCATTGTCCGAGAAAACTCCGGCCTGGATGGCGAAACATTTGGATTACGCCGAGCAATTAGTAAGATACTACAACAACTCTCGCCTTAGAATGACAAGGCTTTATCAATCTTACAATGGTGTAAAAACACCCGGAAGTTTAGTTTGGATTGAGCGCCGATATGGAAAACAAAATGCTGCAAAATACATTGCCTACCGCGTAGGTAGAACAAAAATAAATTTATTACAAGGTGAGTTTTTAAAACGCCCCCTCTCAGCAACAGTAGAAACAATTAATTCAGAAGCCATTTCTTCAAAGATGGAGCAGATGGACACAATGATTGGTGCTATGCTTGCAAAAAAAGAATTAACCGATTTAAAAGAAAAAGCAGGCGTTGATGTGATGGAGGGTGCGGATATTCCCGATAGCGAGGACGATCCGCGTTGGAAGAAAATGAATCCAAAAGACAAGGAAGAGGACATCATGCAAATTATCTTGGACAATCAATTGATTGAACTTGATTTAAAAAAGAAACTATCGGACTGCTTTTTGGATTTATTAATAACAAGCATGTGTTATTGCAAGATTGAAATGGACCAAGACGGCAACTTGCAGTTTTATCGTATTGACCCCCGCGATGCAATTTATGAAGAAATACAGGGCGATGATTATTTGGAGAAAAGCCCAATAAGAGGTTGCCGACAAACATTATCTGTTCAAGAAATATTAACCCGTTATTCGCTTACTAAAACTCAGCGAGATTTATTGGATAACGCTCGGATGAATCCATCTTCTTATTTGGGAGTAAACGGAATTAGCCGTGGGTATATGCGTGAGATGAATGGCCAAATGGTTTGTGATGTTGTTCACATTGAATGGGATTCAGTCTCGCCGTTGTATTACAAGATTGTAAAAAAGACACCCTCTCAATATCAAATGGACCCAACCACCGATACATTAACATTGGAGATGGATGCCACTTATTACGAGAAGAATATCGAGATGCACAATAAGAATGTGGAAAAAGGCGAGTATCAAATCGAAACACGTTACAAAATTACCAAGTACGAGGCAACGCGAATCGGTGGCGTAATTGATATTAACATGAGAGAGAAGCCTTATCAAATTCACTCGATGGACCGCCCCTCAAATGTACTTAATTCAACCTACCATGGATTTATCTGCGGAACAGTTGACGGGGCAAGAATTTCTATTCAGCAAATGATAGAGAACTTTGATAACATGTACGACATTAACATGTATCAAATCAATAAGGATTTAGCAAGAGCGAAGGGCAAGGCTTTGTTTTATGATTTAGCAGGGTTGCCCGAAGGCAAAAAAATGAAGGACGTTATGTATAACGTATTAAATGACGGTATTGTTCCTTTCAACTCAGCCGCCGCCGGTAATTTCTCGGGAAGAAACCTAGACTTAACTAATGCAATTAAAGAAATTGATTTAGGATTAAGCGCTTCTTTGGAATACTCACTTACACTACAACAAAACATTCTTAATCAGCTAAACCAAATTACCGGTATTAACGAAAACCGCGAAGGACAAATTGCAGCATCTTCGACGGCGACAAACGCAAACTCAGCAATAAGCGCCTCAAGAACAATCACCGAACCAATCTTTAACGGCATGGACGGATTTGTAAAGAGAGTATTAATGAGTGTTGTTAATTTATCCGCTATCTCATGGGCTTTTGTAAAAATCGACAAGGGAGAGCAAATACTTGGCACCGAAAGATTCAAATACTTACAAGCCACAAGAGAACTTGGATTTAAAGATTACGGCGTACACATCGAAGATGGCGGCAGATACATGGACCTTAGAAGAGACATGAAAGAATTAATGCAACTATCGCTTAACACCAAAGAATTACGTCCTATGGATGCGGCTAAAGTATTGCAAAGCGAAACGACAGCACAAATGATTGCCGCTTTGGAAACATCATGGGAACAATTGCAGATTGCCGCACAGAAATCGGATCAAGCGAACAATCAAGTTAAACAGCAAATTGCCGCCGCTCAAATGCAACAACAAATTAATTTAGCTAATGCAGATAGGGAGGACCGTCAAGAAGCGGCAATAAACGAAATCAATGTAGGTGCCGATGCTCAGATTAGAATTAACAATAATAAAATGCAAGGAAAAATGTTTGAGAACCAACAAAAAACAGAAAGTGAAATTTTCACTAAGGGATAAATGTTAATATTTCAAATTTGCAGTTTTATTAAAAACAATTATATTTACACAAACTAAAATTTATTAACATGGCTGAGATAGCATCATCGCGAGAGGCGATAGAAACAAATTGGGATGCCGTTACTAACGCATTTGAAGGGAAACCGTTGGCTCAGGAAGCCGCTCCCGCCCAAACAGAACCAAAAGCAGAAGCTAAACCCGAAGAGGAAGCCCCCGCCGATATAAAAATCGAAGAGGAAGCACCTAAAGTGGAAGAAAAACCAAAAGAAGAAGAAAAACAGGCAGCGGAAACCGAAAAACCTACAATTGAATTTTCGGTTGATGATATTGAAGGAGTTGAAAAAGAAGCCCCCGAAGGAAGTTGGCTTGCTGTTGCAAAAGAAGTTGGCATTAAAATTGAAAACGACTCTTTTGAGGATTTTCAAAAAGCTTTAATTGAGCCTTATGTAAAGCAACTCGAGGAAACTAAAACAATGACGGTAGAAAGTTTATTTACAGGCTTAAAGCCAGAAACGGTTGCTGCCTTTAAATTAATGGAGATGGGTGTTTCACAAGAACAATTATTCGAGCCAACTAAGCAAATTGACAATTACTTAGCTATGGACGAAGCAACCCTTGTCCGCGCCGACAAAGAAGTAGCAGGATGGAAGCCTGAAATGATTGATGCCGAGTTAGAATTATTAACTAGCAAAAATCTTTTAGGACACGAAGCCGAAAAAATACGCATGGCTTTAAACGCTAACAGAGAAGCAATTTTACAAGAAAGACAATCACATATCGAGCAATACGAATCGAAAAAAGAGCAAGCTATTTTAGCTCAAAAGGAAGAGGCAAAAGTACATTTTAAAAAGGCGATGGACACGGTTTCATCGTTTATGGACGTGCCTGTTCCTGCCGAAGTAAAAGAAGCGGTTACGCGTAAATTCAATAGTGGAGTTTACGACGACATTTTAGCCACGCCCGAGAGTAAAGCGGAGTATATTCTGTACAAAGAGTTAGGTCAGAAAATCGCCAAAACCTTAAAAAGCACGGCTTTTGCACAAGGCAAGGAAACGATACGGAAAAACCTCTTAGCAGTACCCCCTGCATCAAACAACAATGCAGGACAAGCACAAGTCACTAACCAAGACACACAAGACCCGTGGGCAGCTATTGATAAAATGGCACAAGCTTTGGGTCATTAAAAAGTAAAGAATAAGCATAAAGTGGGGATTTAATTTATTAATCTCAAAAACAAAAAAACTTTATGGCAACAACATCACATCCGGGTCGTATTACGATAAATACCGGTACTTTTAGTGAGGACACCTGCGTAGCAGAATTTGACCTTATTAAGAATCAAGCAAAAAAACCGGCGATCCGTCAAATGATGGAATACGCTAACCGTCGTTCATTAACCACCCTTTTGGTTTCAGGCGTTGTAACTCCTTACGGCATCAACAACACTGAAAAAACCAAATTAGGCGAGGTTACAGCGAAAGGCAAATCAATCGGTAACAACGGGTATCAATTCCCCGTAATGGGCCGTATTGAAAAAGCATCAGTTATTTTAAATCAAGTTGGTTCAACTGCCGCCGATGGTCGTTTTACTTTATTGATGAAAGACCGTCATTTATATGATGGCATGAACGTTAAATTCAACAGCGGCTTCGTTGCTCGCGTTGAAGGTAACCCAGTAGGTTCTCCTGCCGCAGGTTACTTAGTAAACTTTTGGCCTCCAAGTGGTGACACTTTCGTTTATTCAACCGTAGTTGGTGGACAAGCGGGAACCAAAACATGTTTCGGTATGTACACTTCATACAGCGAAAACTCTAAGAAAGGTGATAGCCGTTCTAAATTTGCTGATATGTTTATCAACCACACCACCATTCAACGTAAAACTTGTTCTATTACCGGCACTGCCGCATCACAAGTATTGTGGTACACATTCACCGATAACGAAGGTGGACAATCAAAAGGTTGGATGTATCAAGAATTAGCCCAAGGCCAAGCTACCTTCTTAATGGAAGATGAGCGTCAAAAATGGTTTGGTGTTTCCGATATGAAGAACTCAGACGGAAGCTTGAAAAACTCAGCCCCTATTGACCCAACTACAGG
>Ga0114964_10003787_pt1 | contig 10119 bp, 10 predicted proteins | sample C_131016_MF_Meta_FD_92638 | JGI IMG/M metagenome (GOLD analysis project Ga0114964, IMG submission 92638) | Freshwater microbial communities from Lake Croche, Canada to study carbon cycling - C_131016_MF_MetaG | ecosystem: Environmental > Aquatic > Freshwater > Lake | place: Lake Croche, Canada... | reverse complement strand
CTCCAACCCCGTGCATCAGGCCTCGATGCTCGCCCATGGCATCGGCGCCATCGACCTGCTGGTGGTCAATCTCTATCCGTTCGAAGAGACGGTCAAAGCCGGCAAGCCCCATGATGACTGCATCGAGAACATCGATATCGGCGGTCCGGCCATGATCAGGGCCGCCGCCAAAAACCATCCCGATGTTGCCGTTGTGGTTGAAGCCGAAGATTACGACAAGTTTCTGGCCGAACTGATGGCGCATGACGGCTCGACCAGCCTGCCCTTGCGGCGCGCGCTGGCCGCCAAGGCCTATGCCCGCACGGCGGCCTATGACTCCGCCATTTCCAACTGGTTCGCCAATGAACTGGGTGAGGATACGCCCGATTACCGCGCTTTGGGCGGGCATCTCTGCGAAGTGATGCGCTATGGCGAAAATCCGCACCAGCCGGCGGCCTTCTATCACACACCCGAACAACGCGCCGGTGTCGCCACCGCCAGGCAGGTGCAGGGCAAACAACTCTCCTACAATAATATCAACGATACCGATGCCGCGTTTGAAGCGGTGGCCGAATTTAACCCCGCACAGGGTCCGGCCGTGGTCATCGTCAAGCACGCCAATCCCTGCGGTGTCGCCACCGGCTCTTCCCTGCGCGACGCCTACCAGAAGGCACTGGCCTGCGATCCGGTCTCGGCCTTTGGCGGCATTGTCGCCCTCAATGGCCGTCTCGATGCGGAGGCCGCCAAGGCCATTGTCGAGATTTTCACCGAAGTGATCATCGCCCCCGAGGCCGATGACGAGGCTATTGCCCTGATTGCCACCAAGAAGAATTTGCGGCTGTTGCTGACCGGCGGGCTGCCCGATCCGCGCGCCAGGGGGCTGGTCATGCGCAGCGTGGCAGGGGGTTTTCTGGCCCAGGCCCGCGACAATGCTGTGGTCGATGACATGACCTTGCGGGTGGTCACCAAACGTGCGCCGAGCGACCGCGAACTGGCCGATCTGCGCTTTGCCTTCCGTGTGGCCAAGCATGTGAAATCCAACGCAATCGTCTATGCCAAGAACGGCGCGACAGTGGGTATTGGCGCAGGACAGATGAGCCGCGTCGATTCCTCGCGCATCGCCGCATGGAAAGCCGGCGAAGCGGCCCGCAATGCTGGTTTGACCGAGTCGCTTGCCAAAGGTTCGGTTGTCGCCTCCGATGCGTTTTTCCCCTTTGCCGACGGCCTGCTGGCCGCCGCCGAGGCGGGTGCGACAGCCGTGATCCAGCCGGGCGGCTCGATGCGCGATGACGAGGTGATCAAAGCTGCGGACGAGGCCGGACTGGCGATGGTGATGACCGGTTTCCGCCATTTCCGACACTGACCGTTTGACCGGATCATTGCAGCAATGCGTTTGCAGGTTTAGAATTAACTCATGTTACGCTTTGCCAATCCCACGCTGTTCCTGAAACACGTTCGCTGGCTGTTGCCGCTGGCAGGCAGTGCGTGTGCTTTTTTGCTGTGTTGGGGGCTCTATCTGGTGTTTGCCGTCTCGCCCGAGGATTACCAGCAGGGTGCGACCGTGCGGATCATGTATATCCATGTTCCCGCCGCGTGGCTGGCGCTGGCGTGCTACTCGCTGATGGCGCTGTCATCGATCGGATCGCTGGTGTGGAAACATCCGCTGGCCGATGTCTCGGCCAAGGCGCTGGCGCCGATCGGAGCGGCCTTTACCTTTCTGTGCCTTGTCACGGGTGCACTATGGGGCAAGCCCATGTGGGGCACCTGGTGGGTGTGGGATGCGCGTTTGACCTCGGTGCTGGTGCTGTTTCTGGTCTATTGCGGCATTATGGCGCTGTGGACCGCCTTTGATGATCCGGCGCGCGCCGCCCGCCCCGTGGCGATCCTGACCCTGTTCGGCTTCATCAATGTGCCGATTGTCAAATTTTCGGTGGATTGGTGGAACACGCTGCATCAGCCTGCCAGCGTATTCCGCATGGGCGGACCCAGCATCGACCCAAGCATGCTGACCCCGCTCTTTGTGATGGCATCGGGCGCAACCGCCCTGATGCTGGCGCTGCATCTGGCCGGAATGCGCACAGAAATCATGCGGCGGCGCGTGCGCACCCTGTCGCAGCAGTTGGCCCGGCAGGACGGCGGGTCATGATGGACACACCACATGTAGGTTACATCCTGGCATCCTATCTGCTGGCCGGGGTGATTGTCGCCGGATTGGTGCTGTTGGCCGTTCTGGATGACCGTGCCCAGCGCAAGGCCCTCGCCAGGCTCGAGGCCCAGGGTCTGCGTCGTAGATCCTCCGGCCAAACCGGGGACCAGTGATGGACGACGACACCGCGCCTGCCTCAGCCCGCAACCGGATCTGGCTGTTTGTGCCGGTGTTGTGCTTCATGGCGCTGGCCGTGATGTTCTATGTGCGCCTTGATGACAATGGCGATCCCGCGCGCCTGCCTTCGGCCTTGCTCGGTCGTTCCATTCCGGTCTTTACCCTGCCGCCGCTCGAAGGCTTGTTGATCAATGGCCTGCCCGTGCCGGGCTTTTCCGATCAGGATGCCAAAACCGCCGATCCCAAGGCCGCTGTCACCGCCATCAATATTTTTGCCTCCTGGTGCGGGCCGTGCCGCGACGAGCATCCCGTGCTGCTGATGCTGGCAAAAGACCCGCGCGTGCGGGTATGGGGCATCAATTACAAGGACAAGCCCGACAATGCCCGGCGTTTTCTCGGGGCTTTGGGTAATCCCTATACCGCGGTTGGGGCGGATGTATCGGGCCGCACGGGCATCGATTTCGGGGTCTATGGCGTCCCCGAAACCTTTTTCATCGGACCCGACGGGCGCGTTCTCTATAAGCATGTCGGCCCACTGACCCTCGAGGCCCTGAAAGGGCCAATCAACGATGTGTTGGGCAAAGCCTCCAAGCCGTCGGGGTGAATACATTTAGGGTTTGTCACCCTCTTGCGGCAATTGGTGGCGGCTGAGCAGCGGCGTTTGCAGGATTGCGAAGGTCATGGTCAGCGGCATGATGCAGAACACCTTGAAATTGATCCAGGTGTCGGTGCTTTGCGTGCGCCAGACCAGCTCGTTCAGACCTGCCAGCACAAAGAAAAACACACCCCAGCGGAAGGTCAGCTTGCGCCAGCCCTCCTCGTCAAGCGAGAGCACGCTTTCCAGTGTGATGCGCAGGAACGACCGACCGAACAGCAGACCACCGAGCAAGACGCTGCCGAACAGCACATTGACGATGGTCGGCTTCAATTTGATGAAAGTCTCGTCGCGCAAATACAACGTCAGACCGCCGAAAATCAGCACGATGATACCCGAGACCAGCGGCATCACGGCAATATGGCGCATCAACACCCATGACAACACCAGTGACACCAGCATCGCCACCATAAACACCGCCGTTGCCATAAAAAGAGGCGTCTGGACCACGTCATCCATGCCGGTCAGACCGGACCATTGCAGCAGGGGCTTGAACCATTCGGGGCGGGCATTGGCCGCAAAAAACAGAACCAGCGGCCCCAATTCAAGCAAGGTCTTGATCAAAGCCTTGCTGGAACGCGGCGAGGCTGGGGTTGGATTGGTCGGATCGGTTGGTTTTGCAGAATTTTCGGTCGGCTGGGTCACGCGAATGTTCCAAATCCTGGTTGTCGATGTCGGGTCTGCCGTGATGAGGGCCGCGGTCAGGCCCTAACTGGGCTACTATCCGTTTGTTTTCAATGGTCTATTTGTTGCGGTTTTGCGTCACACGCAATCGGTGCGCATGTCGGATCAACCCATATCATCATAAAGCCTTACCGACCAAAGTGCGAGCCTGTGCGCCCTTGCCGCAAGGGCCGCACCTTGTCACAATGGAAGGACGAGTAAAGGGTCAGGTTGCGCTGCCTGCTGTCCAGCCTTCCGCTGACAGATCCAGCACGGCACCTTTGCTTCTTACTGTTGCGAGCTGTTTGAAAAAGACAGCCTTTGATCTGGGAGAAAACGCATGTCCGAGAAAATTTATGCCGTTTCGGCAGAGTGGTCGAAGCGCGCATGGGTGGACGATGCCCATTACAAGACCATGTACCAGCAATCGGTCAGCGATCCCGATGCGTTCTGGGGCGAGCATGGCAAACGTATCGACTGGATCAAGCCCTTCACCAAAGTCCAGAACGTGTCCTATGCCCCCGGCAAGGTCTCGATCAACTGGTTCGAGGATGGACAGACCAATGTCGCGCTCAATTGCGTCGACCGCCACCTCGCCACACGCGCCAACCAGACCGCCATCATCTGGGAAGGTGATGATCCCAATGAATCCAAGCACATCACCTATCAGGAACTGCACAGCGAAGTGTGCAAATTCTCTAATGTGCTGAAAGCCCATGGCGTCAAAAAAGGCGACCGTGTCACCATCTACCTGCCGATGATTCCCGAAGCGGCCTTTGCCATGCTGGCTTGTGCGCGGGTCGGCGCGATCCATTCGATCGTGTTTGGCGGCTTCTCGCCCGATTCCCTGGCTTCGCGCATCGAGGATGCCGATTCTGCCGTGATCATCACCGCCGATGAAGGTTTGCGAGGTGGCCGCAAGGTGCCCCTGAAGGTCAATGCCGATCAGGCCGCCGACAAGGCTCCCTGCCTGAAAACAATGATCGTCGTCAAACGCACCGGTGGCGATGTCACCATGCATGCCGGACGCGATGTCTGGTATCACGAGGAAATGGCCAAAGTCTCTGCCGATTGCCCGGTCGAGCCGATGAATGCGGAAGATCCGCTGTTCCTGCTCTACACTTCGGGCTCTACCGGCAAGCCGAAGGGCGTGGTCCACACCACCGGCGGCTATCTGGTCTATGCCGCGATGACCCATCAATATGTGTTCGACTATCACGACGGTGATGTCTATTGGTGCACGGCCGATGTCGGCTGGGTCACCGGCCACAGCTATATTGTCTACGGACCGCTGGCCAACGGGGCCACAACCTTGATGTTTGAAGGCATTCCGACCTATCCGTCGATCAGCCGCTTCTGGGATGTCGTGGACAAACACAAGGTTTCGATCTTCTACACGGCGCCAACCGCGATCCGGTCGCTGATGGGTGCGGGCGAAGAGCCTGTCAAAAAGACCTCGCGCTCATCGCTGCGCCTGCTCGGTTCGGTGGGCGAGCCCATCAATCCCGAAGCCTGGGAGTGGTATTACAGAGTGGTCGGTGACAGCCGCTGCCCGATTGTCGATACCTGGTGGCAGACGGAAACCGGCGGGATCCTGATCACCCCGCTGCCCGGTGCCACGGCCCTGAAGCCAGGATCGGCCACCCGTCCGTTCTTCGGTGTGCAGCCTGAAATCGTCGATGCCGAAGGCCATGTGCTTGAAGGCGCGTGCGAAGGCAATCTGGTGATCTCCCATTCATGGCCCGGCCAGATGCGCACCGTCTATGGTGACCATGCCCGTTTCATGGAAACCTATTTCTCGACCTATCCGAACAAATATTTCACCGGTGACGGCTGCCGCCGTGATGCCGATGGCTATTACTGGATCACCGGCCGCGTCGATGACGTGATCAACGTGTCTGGACACCGCATGGGCACCGCCGAAGTCGAAAGCGCACTGGTTGCCCATCCGAAAGTGTCGGAAGCAGCGGTGGTCGGCTATCCGCACGACATCAAGGGCCAGGGCATCTATGCCTATGTCACCCTGATGACTGGCGAGGAGCCAAGCGACGCTTTGCGCAAGGAGCTGATCAACTGGGTCCGCAAGGAAATCGGTCCGATTGCCTCGCCCGATCTGATCCAGTTCGCTCCCGGCCTGCCCAAAACCCGTTCGGGCAAGATCATGCGCCGTATCCTGCGCAAGATCGCCGAGGATGAATTCGGTAGTCTGGGCGATACATCGACCCTGTCCGATCCGGGTGTGGTCAATGACCTGATCGAGCACCGCCAAAACAAGCGGCACTGACGGGTCTGAACATGAAACTCCCAACGCGGCCCTCGGGCCGCGTTTTTTTATGGCACTTTGCTAAGCATGCGGCAGGGTTGCCTGATGATAAGGCGCAAACAGGCCGCAAAAGGCTCGACCCGCGCGCCGATTCATGGCAGTTTTATCACAGTTCCCGGATCCGGTTGGATCCCTCTCAGGTCTGTGACTGCCTTGTCTCATAACGGTTCGATTGTCATTGTTCTGCATCAGGCCCACTCGACTGCCGGTCGCGTCGGGCGTTTGCTGGTCGAGCGCGGCTACTCTCTGGATATCCGCCGCCCGCCTTTGGGAGAGGCCCTGCCTGATACGCTCGACAACCATGCCGGTGCCGTAATTTTTGGTGGCCCGATGGGCGCCAATGACGACCATGACTGGCTACGCGACGAAACCGCGTGGATCGGCAAGGTTCTGAAAGCCGGCAAACCGTTTCTGGGCCTGTGTCTGGGCGCACAAATGCTGGCCAACCAGCTGGGCGGCAAGGTCTATACCCATCAGGAAGGCAAGGCCGAAATCGGCTATTACCCGCTTTATCCCACCGAGGCAGGCTGCACATTCAGCACGCAAACAGGGCTGGATTGGCCGAAAAATGTCTATCAATGGCACCGCGACGGCTTTGATGTCCCCGAAACAGCCCAAAGTCTGGCGCGCGGCGATATATTTTGCGAACAGGCCTTTGCCTATGGCGATCGTGCCTTCGGTCTGCAATTCCACCCCGAAGTAACCTATGCGATGATGTGCCGCTGGACCACGCGGGCCTATGAGCGCATGGCGATGCCGGGCGCGCGCACCCGCCAGGAACATCTCGACGGCTGGTTCGAGCACGATCACGCTGTCCACCGATGGATTGACGGTTTCCTCGGCCATTGGCTGGAGCCCAAGCCACAGGACCGGCGCGCATGACCGACCCGACAGACCTGCCAAAACCCGCGACACGTCCGGTTCTGTTGCTGCTGTTGGCGGTGGCGGTGGTGGCCAGTGCGGGATTGATCGGCAATCTGGCAACAATCCCCAATATTCCGGTCTGGTATGCGGGGCTGAACAAGCCCGGCTTTACCCCGCCCAACTGGGTGTTCGGTCCGGTCTGGTCGCTGCTTTATGCGATGATGGTGCTGGCCTTCTGGCGGATATTGCTGCGCCGCGCCCGGTGGACGGCCCCCGGATGGCGGATCGTCGGGGTCTTTCTCGTTCAAATGGCTCTGAACGCCTTCTGGTCGGTGGCGTTTTTCGGCATGCACAAACCTTTTCTGGGTCTGGTCGTGGTGATCGTGTTGGAATTGATGATTGTGGCAACCATCATCACCTTCAGACCGATCGACCGCATCTCGGCCTGGCTTCTGGCGCCCTATGCGGTCTGGGTCGGCTATGCGACGGCCCTGAATGCCGCCATTGTCGGGCTCAACTGAGCAACGTCAGGCGACGGTTTCCACCAGTCCGATAAACGGCAATTCGCGGAAACTATGGGCCACATCCATGCCGTAACCGACCACAAACTGGTCCGGACAGGTAAAACCGATAAAATCCGGCTTGACCTGCACGGCCCGCTTGCCGGGTTTTTCCAGCAGGCAGCAAGTTTGCACCCGCGCCCCGCGGGCGGCCAGCAAATCGGTCGCAAAGGCAATCGTGCGGCCTGATTCGAGAATATCATCGACCAGCAGAACGTCCCGATCGCGCACATCGCTTTCGACATCGCGCAAAATGGTGACCTGGCCGCTGGAGGTCATGCCGGCGCGATAGCTCGACAGATGCATGAATTCCATTTGCGGTGCCAGCCCGGCGCGATGCAATTCGCGCATCAGATCGGCGGCAAACATAAAGCTGCCCTTGAGAATGGCAACAACCAGCAAATCCTTGGGATGGGTGTCGGCAATGGCTTTGGCCAATTCGGTATTGCGTTTGGCAATCTGCTTTTCATCAAAAAGAATTTTCACGCGCCGATGCTCGATCTGTCTATGTGCCATATCCAACCTGTTTCGTCCCCCGACCCTATCGGACTTATCAATACTCCACGTTGCCTGTGCCGGCGCACAGATGCAAGCAACTTAGCCCCGTCTGGTTAATGCGCCTCATTTCGGCAATGATTGCATGACAGCACAGGTTAGCCCAACATGATCGCAAGACTTTCTCCTCAATTCGGTCGAGCCATGCTAAAGACAGCTCCATCACCCTGCAAATCACCCTGACAAGGATTGGTCGTGGTTCGTTTCGAGAATGTCGGTTTGCGCTATGGAATGGGACCTGAAATCCTCAAGGATCTCAGCTTTACCATTGCACCGCAGTCCTTCCAGTTTCTGACCGGCCCCTCTGGCGCGGGCAAAACGACCTTGCTGCGGCTGATCCTGCTGTCCCTCAAACCGACCCGCGGCTTGATCAGCCTGTTCGGCTCCGATGTCTCGCAAATCGCACCCGATGCCCTGACGGCGGTGCGCCGCCGCATGGGCGTGGTGTTCCAGGATTTCCGTCTGCTCGACCACCTCACCACCTTCGAGAATGTCGCATTGCCGCTGCGCGTGCAGGGACAGGAGGAGTCACGCTACCGCTCGGAGGTCATCGAATTGCTGCGCTGGGTCGGCCTCGGTGACAAGATCGATGCGATTCCGCCGGTTCTGTCGGGGGGTGAAAAGCAACGTGCCGCGATTGCCCGCGCCCTGATCGCCAAGCCCGATCTGCTGCTGGCCGACGAGCCGACCGGCAATGTCGATCCCTCGATGGCGCAACGGCTGTTGCGGTTGTTTGTCGAAATGAACCGGATGGGCACCGCCGTTGTCATTGCCACCCATGATATTGCCCTGATGAACCAGTTTGATGATGCGCGCCGTCTGGTGCTCGGTGATGGACGGTTGCATGTCTATGACTGATCCCCAGCACACAAACCCGGTCTGGACCGGCCGCCTCGTCCAATGGCGCACCAGCATACTGACTGGCTGTCGCGATGCCGGCGCCTGGTGCGTGGCGCTGATCAAAGGGCCGTCCAACACGCTGCCGCTGGTGCCCAGCGAGAATATTGCCGGACGCGCTCTGGTCACGGTGATTGCAATCATGACCTTTCTGGCCGCCCTGACAGCCGTCAGCGCGCAGATGATTGCTTCGGCGGCAACCGATTGGCAGACATCGGTGGCCACAGAAATGACCATCCAGGTGCGGCCTGTTCCCGGGCGCAACATCGATCAGGATGTCAGCCGGATTGTTAGTCTCGCCTCGAGCTTCAAGGGCATCCGCGAGGTCAAACCCTATTCCAGGCAGGAGTCCGAGAAATTGCTGGAACCCTGGCTCGGCAGCGGATTGAGTTTCGATGTCCTGCCGATCCCGCGGCTGATCGTGCTGAAAATCGAGGACGGCACTCTGGTCGACAGTGCGGGCCTGCGCAAAGCCATTAACGACCAATGGCGCCATGCCACGCTGGATGACCACCGTGTCTGGATCGCGCGTCTGGCCGCGATGGCGCGGTCGGTGGTGGCGGTGGCGGTGGCTCTGGTCGGTCTTGTGATGGTGGCCACCGCGCTGGCCGTGGCCTTTGCCACCCGGGGCGCGATGGCCGGCAATCGCAGCATCATGGAAGCCCTCCACTTCGTCGGCGCCACCGATGCCTTCATCGCCCGTGAATTCGAGCGGCATTTTCTGATTTTGGGCCTGAAGGGCGGCGCGCTGGGCGGATGTCTGGCCCTGGTGTTTTTCGGAGCGGCCCATCTGTTTGCCAGCACCTGGCTCGGCAGTCCCGGAGGCGAGCAGATGGAGACGCTGTTCGGCTCCTTTGCCATCGGGTATAGCGGCTATCTGGCGGTGATGATGGTGGCGATTGTCGTGGCCTTTCTGACCGCCCTGGTCTCGCGCATCACTGTCACCCGCACATTGGGGACGCTGACGTGACAGCACGCCGCCCGGTTTTCATTGTCCTGACCGGACTGCTCCTGCTGGCCATTCTTTCATTCGGTGCGTTTGTCCGCCTCGCAACCCTCCCGCCGGATCCCCTGATCCCGCAGGCCGATGGCATCGTCGTGCTGACAGGCGGGCGCGACCGCATCAATGATGCGGTGACGCTGTTGATCCAGGGCACGGGCAGGCGCCGGCTGATCAGCGGTGTCAGCGACAGAACCACCACCGCCGATCTGGTCCGGATCGAGCCCAGACTGCAGCAATGGCTCGACTGCTGCGTCGATCTCGACCGCAAAGCCACCAATACCAGCAGCAATGCGGTCG
>Ga0114964_10003786_pt1 | contig 10120 bp, 6 predicted proteins | sample C_131016_MF_Meta_FD_92638 | JGI IMG/M metagenome (GOLD analysis project Ga0114964, IMG submission 92638) | Freshwater microbial communities from Lake Croche, Canada to study carbon cycling - C_131016_MF_MetaG | ecosystem: Environmental > Aquatic > Freshwater > Lake | place: Lake Croche, Canada... | reverse complement strand
TGCGTTTTGCTATTCAAATAGCCACAGCAAGAACATAAGTTTTTATCTAAACTACTTGCAAAGTTCCACGGCGTCTCAACCTGTGCCATGGGAAATAACATACTGACCTTAGGTGAATGAGCAAAGTAACTCTTATATATTTCCTGTAAATCCGTTGATATTTTTGCTTGATCCGCTTCTTTGTGAGCAACAAAGCCCATTGATCCACAATCACGACAATGAATGGCCGGTAAAGCAATACGATCTTTAGGTACTAAACCATCATCAGAAAACAATAAGGTGAGTTGTTGGTCACTCGTTGGTAATAAAACGACTAAACGACTGAGCTCTCTTAGCCATAATTGCATCCGCACATCTAATAAGGGCGCTAAATACCCGGCTTTATCTTCTCTTGCTACAGAAATTAAAGACACCAAACTGATTAATAATTGCTCAACTAATTCATCGGTTAACACCTGCTGAGAACCCAAGCACCGCTTAAATCCCGCTAATAAATCCGTCCAATCCGTTACTTGACCTTTTAACAGACGTAGTAAATTTTGAAACAAATAATGCCGCTTTAAATGCTGGGCTAAAGCCACGCGCCAGAGTTTAGCGTCATCCAATCCCGTTAAAGATTCAAACCACAACTGTGCTTGTGCTAAAGCGTAAGAATCAAGATCTGTATAGTTATCAGCTTTAAGCGTTTGTAATTGTTCTAAATCAGGATAACTAACATGTTCCACCGGCTCAGGCGCTAAATAATCACCCAAAGATTGTCGATATTCAGTAATAACCGCATGTTCATCAAAAGACTCATCAAATACTGATGTCGCATAAGTGATTAGGTTTTGCCCGGCATCCTTACCACCCAAAGTTGCAGACGTACCGACACAGACCAAATGCTGTTTAGGGGTTTCTAAACGGGCTTTTAATCTTCGAATTAAACAGGCTAAATCAGTGCCTTGTGCGCCATCAAAAGTATGTAACTCATCGACCACCAAAAACTTAAGCGTGGTATTTGTATTCTCAGCCCAAAGAGTATGGTCTTTGGCGCGGATCATTAAAAAGTCCAACATTTTATAGTTGGTTAATAAAATATCAGGGGGGTTATTACGCAGGGTTTCTTTATCAGAAATTAAATGCTCACGCGCCATATTGGTGGTGGCATGTTGTTCTTTATCACCGACATAAATACCGGCGGTTACGGTATTTTTAAGATTAGGATTGTCAGCAATGGCTTTAGCTAAGCGTTGCGACTGATCAGCGGCTAAAGCATTCATAGGATAAATCAGAATCGCTTTAATGCCTTTTTGACCGCGATGTTGATAACAGTAATCTAAAATAGGCACCTGAAAACATTCAGTCTTACCAGAACCCGTGCCCGTTGCCACTAAAGTTGATTTAAAATCGACCCCAATACGTTGAAAGGCAATCTCTTGATGCTTATGAGGAGAAAAAGCCATCGGCACCGATGGAAAGAAATCTGAGTTGCCCTGGCCTTTTTCAAACGGTAACTTAATGGATAGATAAGGCCCTTTAGCCAAAGCGCCGTCGGTATTCAAAAACCGCTCTAACAGGCCCTCAAAAAAAGGCGTTGTGGTTTCAAAACTTAAGCGTAAATAATCTTTTACTGCTTGCTGTAATTGCTGTGCTAATACACTTGGATTCATTATAGATTTTTTAAGTTAAGAAACTACGGCATTAGATTCTATTGGTGTATAACTTGATGGGCAGATACTGCTGATAAAAACCAAAATCTTTATCGCTAGTCAATATTGAGACATTTAAACGAACAGCAACGGCACAGATTAATAAATCAATATGTGATCCCTGTACACCTTTTTGGCGACATTCATTATAAAACCGTGCGGCGGTAATATAATCTTCATCTAGAATCGGGGTATTTTCAAAATAATTCAGCTTTGCTTTTAGAGTTTCAAACTTATTGTGATCACTATATCCTGATAAAACTTCCTGCCGAATAGCCCCAATAATTAAGACACGCTGTTCAGCAATTAATGTTTCCAGACTCTTTACCAAAACCTCATATTCTGGTTTTCTTGAACGAAGTGCATGTGACCAAATACAAGTGTCCACCAATACTTTCAAGAAAGTCGTCCTTGTTTATAGTCGTAATCTGGATCAGGGTCAAACTGACCAAATAGTTCAACAATTTCTAGTTGTTTACGACGAGAAATAAACTCCCTTAACGCAGTAACAACGGTATCTTCTTTGGTTTTAAAATGTCCCACATTTAAAGCTTCATTGATTAAATCATCATCAATGGCAAGATTTGTCGTCATGGCAGTAATCCTCTTTCATAAAAGCCAAAGTTTAGTTCACACGTTGAGTGAACGCAATATTTTACAATGCGTTAGCATTAAGATAGTTTAACAAAATCATTACTACATCAAACATTTTTACTCCAGTTTCGATTCAAAATACTGCCACACGGTTTGGTAGTCTTGTTCGCGGCTACAGAGATCAAAGGGGCCTACTAAACAGGCCAAAGAATAGCCAACACATCTATTTCAGGAATTGTGTAAGGGAGCTTTAATTTTGAAATATTGTTTTTCAGAAACTCTAAACAATTAGTCTTACAATCACTCAAGTCGTTTGGCTGGATATTAGACACATCCAACTCCTGTTTTCCTAATTTTTGTATATTCAGAGTTTACACAAGGTTTATTACAAAAAGTGCCTTTCCATCCATTATCATGCCAAGGTACTCTGACGGTAATATGCTGTACGGGTAATTGTCTTGATCCTGCAATCATTTAATACGTCCTTTTAAGAGATAATTTCATGCGAATAATGAAATGCGGTGCTGGATAGAATCAACGCCACATAAACACCATTCATTTAACGTAACCCCATTCCTTAAACTGCGATTGTAAGGCGGCTTCGTTTTTAAAAGTCTGGTAGTAAATATATTCCGGTGCCAAATCAGCGCCATTTTCCCAGACAATGGTTTCTAAATCAGGATCAACCTTAAAACTAGCGAAGGCTTCTGGGTTTTTTAGAGGCGCAAACACTGGGCCATTGAGAGCATCAACTAAATCGGCAATGCCTTTTTTACCATTGTTAAAAGCAACTTCAATACAATAAGCATTCAAATAACGGGCTTCAGTAACATGTAAAAACATAGTAATTACTCCAAAGGATCAATAGGTGCTGGCATTTGACTTTGTTGGCATAAATCCCAATCATTCAACAATTCATCTTGATGAAGATCGGACCATTCCAACACGTGCTTTAAGGCTCTTTTAGGGAACTTCCCCTCTACAATACCGCTTCTAATTTCAACGATAATTTCATACTCGCCATATTTAGCATGGAAATGCGGTGGTGCATGATCTTTCCAATACATGGAAATAATAATACCAAGAAAACGACTGATAATAGGCATGTTAAAGCTCCGTTAAATGTTGTTCAAAATACTGCCACACGGTTTGGTAGTCTTGTTCTCGGCTACAGAGATCAAAGGGGGCGACGTATTGGATGACACGTTCTATGGGGCCATTGGGGACGGTGTCATCTTGAATGCTGCGTTCGACGATGGCTGCATCCAGGGTTTGGATATCTTCCCAGCCGAGTGCGCCAGGTTTAGTTTCCCAGTCGCGGGTATCAATCACAAATTGTCCATTCTTAGGGCTGACCTGTTCTGCACACCAATCTAACCAGCGGGCTTTTATGTCGGCGGGTGGGATTTTGATTTGATAGGCCGTGTCATTTCTAATGGCTTTACGCGGTAAGCCAACGCCGACTAAACCTTTAGAGACGGTAAAGACGATGCGACCGGCTCTATCAAACCAGGTGTCTTGTTCGTATTGGCGCATCACTGGGAATTGCACGCGGTAGATGGTTTGTAATTCTTCTAAGGTCAATCCCAAGGCCATAGCGGCTAAGACATCAATTTCAACGAGGGCTTGGCGGCGATTGTAATCAGTGCGTAAAGCACAGTTTCGATGCCAGTCGGGGGTTAATTGTTGGAAGAAACTGTTAGATAATCGTGGGTCGGATTTTGCCCATTGGTCTTGGGTGAATGTGGGTTGATAGCATGATTGCCAGAGCTCAGTGTAATGGGTAGTTAAAATGCTTAAATTTAAAACACGTAAACTGACTAATTCACTTTCAATATAAGGAAAAGTTTCCAACCCATTACCATATAGATCTGATTTTCCAGTGGACTTCAAATAGAAATCATAGATAACAGAATGAGAAAAACCAATAAAATTGACTAATTTTTTATTATCTTTGAATGCTGTAGATACTACTGTATTGATATGTGCCGCACCTATTGGCATAATCGTTGAAATGAATGATCTTTCAGATGATGACCCAAACATTCTGCGATTTACAAACCGATAATAATCAGTAACTAATTTAGCTTCAGTTTCCCCTTCTTCTATCCACGAAACACTAGGGGTACGTCGTAAATATTCTTCATGATCACAATCTGGCAAATAATTAGTTCGGGGTAAATAATCATCTGGCAACATAGCTAAATCTAAAATATCGTAATGAGCTTTCTCTGTACAAACTCTACGAGGTGTTTTATAGATTGATGTTCCTAAATAAAAATGCGGCCCTGATAAAATCCATTGCTCTGACGATTCAGGGAATTGAGTTTGACGTTTAATCGTACCATCTTGCTGAGCATTTGTTTCATGCCACATCTCTAAGGAATAATACTCGCCTCTCAAATCACCTAAGCGCTTAGATTGATTTGCAAACTTTTCTAATACTTTAATTAATTGTTCTGAATGCAATGCCGGTAAACGCGCTTGCAATGCTTTTGTGCCTGATTCATCATAAAGAGAAGCAAACAAAGCCAATCGTTGTTTATCAACTTTTAATATCCTCTGCGCATGTCCACTCAAATCCCATTCAGCTAAATCATTTTTTATGCCTCCTACAGCACCATATCCATCATGTTGATAACAGGCATCAATAGTTTTTGGCAAAAAGAGATTGGCAATAGAATCAAAATTAACAACGCCATAAGGTTTATAAATATTGATGCTATATTTAACACGATGACCAATTGGAAATAACATGTATTGATTTTGAAACTGATAATGAACACTTAGCCGCGGATAGAGTGCCGCTCTTAATAAACCACCATTCGGATCATCATAAATTCCTTCAGGATGAAGAAAGCCCGTCACCCCTTTTAAACTGCTTGCCATCCAGGCTTGCGGTAAAAAGCACTTAAACAAATTAGTTTGCGAACCTTTTAACAATGGATAATTCACTTGCGCATTCAAGAAGTTCTGTGTTCCTTCTGCTTGCTCAAACTCCGTAAAATAATCCGATCTTAAATTTGGATATTCAATAAAACTTTGCGCTCTAAATTCATTAAGCTTATTCGCGGTAAATTTACGCAACACAAACAAAGGATTCGCATCCCCTAAAATCCCCGCCTCTTGCCACTCGACTTTTAACCACGGTGGATTCCCCAAGATCAAATCAAAGCCGCCATTATTAGCAAAGATATCCGCAAACTCTAATTCCCAATGGAAAAAATGCTGTTGCTCGGCTATTTGATTGACTAGATTCAAACGCGGATTATCTTTAATGATCTTTTCAATATCTAACTGCCCAAACTTATCATTAAAATCGATGCTCAGTTGTTGCGGTAACGTATCAGGAAACAAATCCCCCGACTGACCTATTTCTGTAATAGGTTCTAAAGTACCGCCCATTAACAGCCAGTTAAGATCAAAGAAATACTGATTTCTATCAGGCAATAACTCCGCCTGATTAATCGGCCAAAACCATAAGGCACACCAATAATCCATCACCAGTTTTAAACGCCGATACGGTGACGAGTTCTTTAAATTCTTGGAATAACGCTCTTGCGCCAGAATATGATCTTTGAGCTCTAAACGACTGACTTTATAACGCGGTTCAACTAAATATGGCCAGATAGTAAAGGAATCGGTGGTTTTATCACGAATCCTTGCTTGCTCTTGGGTATGGGCTTGCCACAGCTCATCAATCTTGTCAGAGAAGGTTTGCAGTTGCTTGATGTGTTCGGGGCTAAACGCTTTTTTACAAAAGTGCGTGCGCCAGTCATTAATGGCTTTAATTTCGTCCTTGGCTAAGTCTTTAATCACTCTATCCTGATACAGCGCCATCGCAGGATCAGGTAATAAGAAATGATACACCCGCGCACCGCGTTGGTTTAATAAGGTTTGGTTATTATGGTCGGTTTGCGTGCTGGTCTCTGGCAAGTGTTGCGCATCGACGAGTCCCAAGGGATTTAAGCGGTTAGGCGTTTGGTTAAACCAAAGATTTTCTGCTTTAGATTGTTTTAAAGCCTCTGGTGAAAACACTTGCCGTCTGGCACCGATCAAGGAGTTACCATTAAATAATTGCAAGCCAAACCAGGGTACAAAACCGCTTTGATGAATCGAGTTGAGCCATAAAGACACTTCGGCTAACTCAACGGCCACCGGATTTAAGTCGATACCAAAGACATTGTTATCGGCAATATACAATTTAACCTTTTGTAACTCATCGGCATAAAGCTCATGGGCTAAACGGGTACCGGTTTCTTTTTCTTTACGCAGAATATACGCCACGGCCAACTGGTTGATAGCTTCATTAAGAAACGCTGCCGAACCCATCGCGGGCTCTAAGACTTTTAAATTAAGAATTTCGTCAGCGGTTTTATCTTGGAGTAATTCTTTTAAGGCGTATTTAACTTGAGTTTGGGTTAACACTTCGGGGGTGTAATACGAGGCTGATTTTTCTCGGTCGCGCCCACTCATCCGATAAATAAAAGTACCCTTGGAATAGCACTTAAAACCGCCCTGCTCGTTTAAGACCCGCTCTGCTTCGGTGTAGTTTTTAAGTTCTGCTTCGGGCACAAAATACGCCGATTCTAATTCGTTCGGTTGGCTGTCGGCTTTTTTAACTTCGTATAAATCATGGGGGGCAAAGAAGCCTTTGTAAGATAACAGCGCTTCATAAACGGCACCGAGTTGGTTAATGCCTAATTGCGCATACGAAATTCGCCCGCGTCTAGCAAATCGCCCAGTGCTGGGTTTAGATAAAGACATTAGCTGAATAATGCGTTGCATTAACTGATTAGGAAACCGCACCGAATTTAAAGTGGGGGTCATTTTAGGATCAAATAAATGACTCTTCAGCGGGGTAATGCTAAAGGCATTCACATCCGCGTTGCCAAATAAATCGGTATTCGCAGGTGGGGTGTAACCTTGATCAATTAAGGCAAACAATAATTGAATACTGTCACTGATATACGTACCCTGTTGCGCTTCTGCACTGTGCAAGGGCATCATTTCTAAGTCGCGTAACGACTCTAAGCTATAACCCTTGAGATAGTTATTGGCATTAATCGGCACATAACCTAGTTCAGGTCGGGCTTCGATATAAAACAAAAACAGCAGGCGATACATATAGCGTAAACATTCCAGGCTTAAAGTATCGGCTCTATCGAGGGTATAGATTTTTTCTTTACGCACGTCTCGCCAATAGCGAATAGCTTCGTTACCTAATAATTCGACACATTCACGCAGGGCATATTTTAAATCTTCTGACACGGCAAAGGCATGTTTATGGGCATTCTCATCCAGATTATCCATTAAACATAAGCCTTGTTCGGGCGTTAAATGGTCTTTAAACACTAACGCGGTCATGGCTTTAAGGGTACTGTCTTCTTTACGACCAAAGATTTCTGCCAGATCAAAACTTAATAGCCGCTTCTCTGGCCATTTACTGCGATCAATTAATAACACACGCGCTTCACTTAATACCAGTAACCAACGCGGCGCATGATCAAGGCCAAAGATTTCTTTATTGATTAAATCTTCGATACTGAGTTTTAATAAGGCGGATTGTTTGTCGTGGTCTTGGGGATATTGTTCGGCTTGCAGCGTTAAGCTCAATACATCGTCATTATCGTCGGTGCGGGTGTTTAAATTAACTGCCGCGATAACCCATAAGGCGGGATTATTGCCTTGCGCGACTTCTGCAAGCACGGGTAAATCACCCGAGCCATTTAAAGGCTTTAAGGTCGGCGCCCAGTGATAACCCAACGCAGTGAGTAGTTTTGCGAAGAACTGATGTTGTCTTTGTAAGCGGGACGCGGGTTCTTTGTCTTTTTCGAGCTGGTTTTGTAATTGGAAAAAGTCTTGACCTAAGGATCTCAGCCGAATCCAAGGGGCACGGGTTTCTGCAAAGACATCATTCTTTTCGCCGGTGATTTTAATGGCTTCACGATAGGCGTCTTCTTGGCTTTGCCATTGCGTAAACGTGTCTTTAAGATCACCTTCAAATATCGCTGACAAATAGTGATGACTATAAAATTCGTTTTCGTTGTTAATGCCAGTCAGATCAAGAGCCATTAAATGTTAGTCCTTCAGTGGTGGTTTGCAATAGCTAAAGCGATTGCACTCTGGGTTAATTTGTTGTCTATTCGATTATGCATGTACCAGCGCGGCGATAATCTGGATATACGGTTGATCTTCGGTGTTCATGGTTTCTTTTATCCAGTGTCTATATTCTTCAAACCGACTGCGGATGGCTTCGGTTTCGTCTTTATGGCGTTTGTCTTTAATCGCCGCTATCTGCGCACTGTTTTCATGAAACACATCCATTTGCGTCACTTGCTTTTGTTCTAAGGCTTCTAGTTTTGCTAATTGATCATTTAACTTAGGCCGGTTTTCTGTTTCAAAGGCTTTACGGTAGGCGGTCATTTGCTGTTGTGTTTGCTTGACCACTTCAGGTAAGTGCTGTTTGAGTTCGGCTAAATGCTTCGGTTCTTGACCCGCATTAGGTAGACCTTGGTTTAATCCTGTGCGGTTAAGTAGCGCCTCTAATGCTTCTATGCCTACAAATTTGCCGTTGCTAAAACGAATGCCTAACCAGTGTTGTATCACCGGCTGACCTTTTTGATTGGCGATTAAACTGTAGGTAATATAAATCACTTCACCGGGTTCTAAACGAGAACCGGCCACGACCACTGGCGCTTGTTGTCTTTTTAAACGGCTGGCCATTTTATTATTCAGCCATTGAAACACCGGATGCTGTTCCCAGAGATAATGCACTAAAGGCCAACTTTGCTCGGATTGCCGACTTTCTTTAATGGCCGCGTCTATCGCTGATTTTTGTGCCGATAAGATAAAGTGTTTATCAGCGGGCCAGATTTCTTTACTTAAGGATTTAAAGCGTTGCTCTAAACTCTCGGGCGCTGTAAATTCTATGCGTTGAGTTTGAGGATTACACTCTAATTGAGTGACCCGATCACGCGCGTCATTTTCTAATAAGCGCTGTAAGCCTTTGGCAAGATAGGCATAATCGGACTCAAATAAACTCGGCAAGCTCGCTGTTTCTTGTAAGGGATCGGGCGCAGTTGGAGTGTCGGTGGCAAACCAATCTTCTGCAAATAGATCAAAGTCTGTTACGTTGGTTTCTAGTTGTTGATTAAACGCGCTGGCATCCCCTCCGGCTTCAATCGCTTTTGCGGTGATGAGTTCTTCTTCATTACTGTCATACACGCCCATAAAAACAGAAGGATCACCTATATTCTTGGTAGCTTGTTCGTCTTTTTCTATCAGCACTTCCAAAACACGGTTATCACCTCTGACTTGCTCGCTATCACAATCCGTCATTAAGTAAATGATATGCGGTGCTTGTTCTTGCCCGTAGCGATCTATACGGCCATTACGTTGCTGAAAGATCATTAAAGACCAGGGAATATCAAAATGCACCATACGATGACTTAAATAATGCAAGTTAATCCCTTCTGACGCCACATCAGAACAGATTAATAAGCGTACCGGTTTATTTTCCTGACCAAAATCTTCGACGATCTTTTGTTGTTCAATATCTGATAAGGTGCCATACAAGACTTCAACTTGATGGTCTTTAAGCTTTAAGTCGCGGGTCAGATTTTCTTGCAGGAAGCGTAAGGTTTCTATCCGCTCGGTAAAGATAACCAGACGGTCTTTAGCATCGTTAGGTTTCCACGCATTACCCAAGCTATTATCGGTGAGGGTTTTCAGTAACTTTTGGTATTTAGAAAACTGGGTAAGATCAATTTTGGCTAAGAGTTGATGTAAGGTGTTGAGTTGATCTCTATCATGCTGATAAGCCGGCTCTGTTT
>Ga0114964_10003785_pt1 | contig 10121 bp, 12 predicted proteins | sample C_131016_MF_Meta_FD_92638 | JGI IMG/M metagenome (GOLD analysis project Ga0114964, IMG submission 92638) | Freshwater microbial communities from Lake Croche, Canada to study carbon cycling - C_131016_MF_MetaG | ecosystem: Environmental > Aquatic > Freshwater > Lake | place: Lake Croche, Canada... | reverse complement strand
GAGAATATTGACACTTGATAACACACCATTTGACCTAGATCATCTACCAGAAGAAGTAGATGATATGCGGTTTGCTATATTTGATAATAGTGATCCTAAAGACCCAGACTATCATTACATTCCGCTGATTTTTTTAGAAAGCTTCACAGCACCTGCACTGGTCCTACGTATTGGTGAGCACAGAGTTCGCATGCCAGTAGACTGGCAAATCTTGATTGGAGAACCAGATCTAGGTGACTTAGAAGTGTTACCGTTAACCAGTATCAACGATCGTGGGTTTAAAGCGTTTCAATTTAATCCGTTGAGTAGTTTCCGTCCTAGTTTTTTAGACATTGAAATTATTGACGTGTATCAAGAAGTTACATGGTATGCTCCTAAGTTAAAAAATGGTCAGATGCTGTGTGTGCCCGTGGGCGAAGGTGAAAAACCTGACTGTGTGTACTTTGTTAAAGACATTAGTCGCAACTGTGAAGTGGTAAACTATAACCAGGCCTGGTAGTGACTGAAGTTAAGATTTTGCTCCTAGTAGAAGGATGGAAGAATTCTGTGGAGGTAATTAATAAATTATATTCAATTCCTCCTACAGAACCTGTAGTAATCAGTACCGAGAGTGAAGGATTTAGTTTAAAATCACTTGGAGTTTTACAAGCAATAGATCAATGGGTAGTTGATACCGGAAGATCGCCCAATACAGTAAAAATTGACACACCTAATCAATTTGAAAAAATAAATTATCAATTTTTAAATCCACAAACAATGTCACACTTTTTTTTAAATACATTTGTTGGTGAATATTTTTGTCCGCCAAGACAACTTGCTCAGTCTAACAAACTATTTGGATTATTTGTAGGACGATATACTTCCGATAGAAACGCAATAGCTAGAGATATTTTAGCAACTTGTAAACAAAATTTTTTAATGAGTGTTATGGATAGCAACTATCGACCTAATGATTGGTGGGATCCTGACGTATATGCAGTTGGTTCAATTGATAATCAACTGGTTCAAAATCACTACAGAGATCGGTCCGGCTACGTTGGAATTAATCTCAACTTTAGTTTATTACAATTTTATGATCAATTTGAAATTGAATTAGTGTCCGAAACTTTTTTATACGGACAAAGTTTTTTTCCTACAGAAAAAACAGTAAGACCAATTGTTGGGTGTCGGCCAATGTTAATAAATGGACCCATAAACTTTTTAGATAATTTAAAACAGTTAGGATTTAAAACATTTGAGCAACTTTGGCCAGAGGATTATGATCAGTACGAATTTCCCAAACGCTGGGATCAAATTAAATTAACAATAAACCATATTATTGAGCAAGGATATGATCGCAATTTAGCTAATGAGATAGTACAATATAACTATAATCACCTTCAACAGTTAATGGCAAAAAAACATGCTTAAATTAAGCATCAATAACGAAATGGCACAGTTTGATCGTAAAAACAGAGAGTTTTACGATGAACTTACAGTTGAAGAACGTAAAAAGTTTAGCAACTTCCTAATGATACGGTGGGGCTCGAGTATACAAGGTAGTGCAGAATTACAAAACTACTACTTACAAAGTAGTAATCATTATGTTAACAAACGATTTTTTGACATTAACCGCCATCCAAAACTGCAATGGTTATGTGCCACAGCAGTAAGCCCAGGACTAGGCACACAACGGCATCAGTGGATTGCTCCTAAGAAAAAAGAAGCTGGTGCAAGTGGCATTAAAAAACAAATTGCTGAGTTATTTCCGCATCTTAAAGATGATGAAGTAGAGTTAATGGCTAAAATTAATACCAAAAAAGACATAGATGCATATCTTAAAAAACTAGGGCAAGAAACTAAAAAATGAAATACACCTGCCAGTATTGTAAGAAAGACTTTATTAAGGAGTCCAGTCTTGCGGTGCATTCATGCGAGCCGCGTCGTAGACGCATGGAAAAAGACGAAGCAGGTGTGCGCCTAGGATTTCATGCTTATATTAAATTTTATGAGCTCACACAAGGATCAGCCCGGTTAAAAACCTATGATGACTTTTGTGAAAGCCCATACTATCGAGCTTTTGTAAAGTTTGGCCGTTATTGTGTTAGTGTAAAGGCTATTAATCCAGCCCGCTTTACCGAATGGGTACTAAAACAAAATAAAAAGATTGACCACTGGTGCAAAGACAGCGTATATACAGAATATCTAACAGATTACTTGCGGGTGGAAAATGTAAATGATGCATTGGCCCGTGCTATAGAATTTGGTATAGACTGGAGTGAACAACACGGAAACCCTGCAGAGGATTGCCTACGCTTTGGAAATACCAATGCCATGGTCTATGCTGTAACCGCAGGACGTATTAGTCCCTGGATCATTTATAACAGTGAGTCTGGACAAAAATTTTTAGCTGAGTTGGATTCTACACAGGTATCAATGATATGGCCCTACATTGATAGCGATTTTTGGATGCGTAAGTTTAAAGACTATCCAGCAGATCAAGAGTATGCCAGGGATATACTACAGAAGGCAGGTTGGTAATGAGTGCAGATATTGATTTAGATTTAGCTGATAGAGATCAACTGTTACAGTTGATCCAAGCTACGCCAGCACGGCAATTACATCAAGGACAAGTGCGTCGACATAATAGTGGCGTGTATGTTACAGATATTCCGTATGATCCTGTCAATACATGTGCGGCTATCGACTATGAGCAAGCAGAACAGTTGGGGTATTTTAAAATCGACTTGTTAAACATGTCAGTATATCAGTTAATTAAAAGCACAGAACATTACCAAGAGATGCTGGACCAAGAGCCCAATTGGCTACGCTTATGGACTGACTCAGGGTGGGCTAAACAATTAGTACACGTGGGTAATTATACTGCATTACTTGAGACAATGCGGCCAGATTCGGTTCCTAGGATGGCAGCTTTTATCAGTATTATTCGACCCGGTAAAGCGCACCTACAAAACCGGCCATGGGCAGAGGTATTTGAAACTGTATGGGATGGTGATGATAGTAAAGGATTTGTATTTAAAAAAGCACATGCCCTCGGTTATAGCAAACTAGTGTCACTACATATGACCTTGCTTAGTCAACCCGTCGAACAAGTGTAATTGATTTTCTCTTGCTTTTTTTGCGACCCATTTCGCTGAGACTACAAACAGGGCCATGTAGTACTTCTAAATCTTTGTTGATAAAAGTACGCAGGTACGGTTTAAATACGTCCCAGTCGCCCTTGAGGAATATGTTAATGGGTACACTACGATTTGATTCCCACCACCAAACATTGGCCATCTCTAGGAATTGTTGCTTGATTTCCAAGTCTTGTATAGCGCCAAAATCATAGATAGTAGTTATAGCATCATCTTGATTTTGTATTATGCCTACGTATTCCACAGTGGCATATACACACAAGGTTATAAATGGGTATTTTTCTGCTAGTTTTTCAAAGAAATCTGTGTTCATATCTACGGATATTTACCAGACCATTCTGTGACCCTATTCTAAACCGGCTAAATACTCTGTATGTACTCTACCCAGGTCTATATCTATCAACAGCTCACGCGAGTGTTACTCATAGACACAGGCGCGGGAGAAACTTTTACTTATAGGTACGATCCTGTGTACGCAAAACAACTAACCATAAACAAAGGCGTGGACAACGTGCTTTTGTTTGAATTTATTAATCAACAAGAAAAGCCTGTTAATATCACAGGTAGCACGTTTCTATTCCGCGCAATCAGTACCGCTGGCGATCAAATCCTAGTTGAAAAGGAGTTGGTTACCTTAAATGCTCCTACTGGTCGTGCCAAGGTTACCTTAACTTCAGCAGAGTTGCTAGAAGTACTAGCACAACCGGCTACCTACAGCATACAACGTACACAACCAAACGGCGGCCTAATTGAAGCAGTTTTCACTAACGCTCAAGCTGGAGCCCGTGCTCCTGTAAATATTGTGGACAGCGTATTGCCACAGTATGTGCCCAGCGCACCCTTGACAATACCCACACTCAAATTAACAGCTCAGGCCAGTGTTGATGGTACTACCTGGAGCCAATATCCTAGCAATCCGTACTGGGCCGGTAATCCCAACGGTGGCAATTACTGGAATAGTTTTACAAACACAGAATTTTTTAGCAGTTTTATTGAACCAGTTAATGCAGTAACAACGGTACAAATGACCTTGGATGGCTATACCGGAACTATCAAAGCACAGGCCGCGGAAAATTATGAAAGTATTTGGTACAATGTGACCGAATCAACTACCTACTTGAACAAAACCGGCACCATCTACATGAATATTGTGGGCTGGCATCCGTTGTTGCGAGTCTGTTTCAATAATAGTATTTTTGCTGTGCCAGACCAACCCGGTATTCCAGCCATTGCCTATGCTACCACAACTAACGGTGTAGTTACCGGCATCTCGGTGCTCAATGGTGGTAGTGGATATCTAGCACCACCCAAGATCAACATCATTGGTGACGGTGCAGGCGCAACAGCCGAAGCTGTAATATCAGGTGGATCGGTCGTTGGCATCAATGTAATCAGTGGTGGATCAGGCTATTGGTATCTACCTAATGCAGGATTTGGCATAGGGGTATATCCAAATAATCCAAATCAAACTGGCGCCGCGGTAGTAATTAGCACTGGTTATGTCTTGGATCTGTTTTACAGATAAATGAAGTTCAAAAAGATTGTAGGTTTTGGCGACAGTTGGCTCTGGGGCGATGAACTAATTGATCCTGCACTTGAGTTACATCCTAGATGTCATCCTGCCTTAACAGAAAACACACCTTACAGAGAACAAAACTGTTTTCTAGGCTTACTGGGTCAACACTATTTGGTGCCTGTGGAAAATTATGGTATCCCGGGCGGCAGTTTACAAAGTGCTGTGTGGACATTTCTTTGGTGGTTGGACCACGAAACTCATCCTAAAGATTGTTTACTCCTGGTAGGACATACTGATGCTGCTAGATTTAGCTACTATGATCCCAATCGAATTATGGGCCCATTTGACCCAGATTGGCATCGATTTGTTCACAGTGCTTGGCCTGGTAATCCAGAATGGCAACCCTTAATACAACAACAAACTGTTTTAACTGACTGTAGACAAACACAGGCGTTACGATTTCAAGAAACGGTCCTGTTATTTGATGGTGTGGCCGCCAGGCAAGATCTCAATCTAATTCAATTTAACCTGGCCAAACCCATGCGTTTGATGAACCATACCCAAACTATGGCCTGGCCGGACTGGAGTTTTAGTGAATGGTTCTTCAAAGAACTGCCAGCTACCTATCGTAAACCTAGAAACCATCCAACCGAACTGGGGCACCAATTGATACACGATCGCTTGATTTCTCAGATAGATTCCTGTATAATCAAAGGATGATAGATGTAGTTGCATACTTTCCCGGCAAACGAAAACAAACAATTTCTGGCTGGATTAGTTTTAATGCTCCTTGTTGTGAATACAATGGTGAGAGCCGAGACCGCCGTCAACGGGGCGGGTTCAAAGCCAATAATCAAGACTGGAGTTACCATTGTTTTAATTGCGGCTATACCGCCAGTTTTGTTTTAGGACGCAACTTAACATTCAAAGCTCGTAAACTATTACAGTGGATGAATGTTCCGCAAGAAGAAATTGAACGTATAAATCTTGAAAGTTTAAAACACAAATCAATTGAAGGATTATTAGGTGAGCGTCAACAAATAGTAAATCAATTACAAAGTATTGAATTTGAAGAACGAGACTTACCAGCAGTTACACAACCACTTAACGAAAAAGCAACAACATATCTTCAACAAAGATGTATTCCTTTAGATTATCCATTTATGTATAAGACAATGCCACGCCCAGGCATTGTAATTCCATTTACACATGATAATCAAGTGGTAGGACATACCACACGATTTTTAGACGATCGCATACCCAAATATATTCAAGACATACAACCAGGCTATGTGTTCGGCACAGATTTACAAAAAACAGACTGGCAATCAGTGATTGTAGTTGAAGGTGTGTTTGACGCACTTAGTATCAATGGACTGGCAGTGCTACATGCAGAAATTAATGATGCACAGGTTAGACTTATACGCAGTCTTGGACGAGAAGTCGTAGTAGTGCCAGATCAAGATGAAGCTGGCATGAAGTTAATAGATCGTGCTGTAGAACTAGGCTGGGCTGTAAGCATGCCTGAGTGGCCCGCGGACATTAAGGATGTAAACGATGCCGTGATTCGTTGGGGTAGACTAGCAACTTTGCTAACTATAATGCAGGCCAAAGAAACTAGTAAGATTAAAATAGAACTAAGGAAGAAACAACTTGTTAAAAGACTACGGACTTGATGTCCAAAAACTATTCTTAGAAATGATGTTGCAAGACGCAGAGTCGTATGTGCGTGTGCAGAACATTTATAATCCAGAAAACTTTGACCGCAGTCTTAGACCAGCGGCAGAGTTTATTGCCGAACATAGTGATCAACACAAGACACTGCCCACCATTGAACAGATTGGCGCCAGCACAGGGATTAAACTCAACAACATTCCTGATCTAAACGAAGGCCACTTTGAGTGGTTTATGGATGAGTTTGAAGGATTTACTCGTAGACAAGAACTAGAACGTGCAATTTTAAAGTCGGCCGATTTGCTAGAAAAGGGCGAGTATGATCCTGTAGAGAAACTAATCAAAGATGCAGTGCAAATATCACTTACCAAAGACATGGGTACAGACTACTTTGCCGATCCAAGACTACGTATTGACAAGTATTTTAATTCAGGTGGACAAGTAAGCACAGGCTGGCCACAGATGGATAAGATCCTGTATGGTGGATTCAGTCGCGGCGAACTGAATATTTTTGCAGGCGGCTCGGGGTCGGGTAAAAGTCTTGTTATGATGAACATAGCACTAGGTTGGTTGCAAGCAGGACTAAGTGGTGTGTATATTAGTTTAGAACTTAGTGAAGAACTATGTGCCCTGCGTACTGATGCCATGTTGGCCGGAATGAGCACAAAAGAAATTCGTCGTGATATCGATCAAACTGAACTTAAAGTTAAGTTAGTATCAAAGAAAGCCGGACAGTATCGTATTAAAGCATTACCAGCACAAAGTAACATTAACGATATTCGCAGTTATATTAAAGAAGTGCAAGTGCAGACAGGATTGAAGGTGGACTTTATTATGTGTGACTACTTAGACTTGTTAATGCCTGTAAGTGCCAAAGTCAGTCCAAATGATCTGTTTGTTAAAGACAAGTATGTGTCAGAAGAATTGCGTAACTTAGCCAAAGAACTTAATGTATTATTTGTAACGGCGTCGCAGTTGAATCGTAGTGCAGTAGAAGAAATTGAATTTGATCATAGTCATATTAGTGGTGGTATCTCTAAGATCAATACTGCGGATAATGTGTTTGGTATTTTTACAAGTCGTGCTATGCGTGAGCGTGGCAAGTATCAAATACAGTGTATGAAGTCGCGTAGTAGTACCGGTGTAGGTATGAAAATTGACTTAGATTATAATGTTGAAACTATGCGTATTACTGATCCTGGAGAAGAAGCAGGTCCTGTTAATTCATTTGCTAAGGGCAATTTACTAGACAGCATCAAAGCAAAAAGCACAATGATCAACGGAACAGAACCTGTTAGTCCAGTTGACCGCGAAGAAACAGGGCGCATAACGGCCGATGTGCAAAGTGCTAAACTAAAGCAATTGCTAGGACAAATCAAACAGTCATGATATCATTTAATGATATTAAAGATGTACATTTAGAAATTTCTAGTTTATGCAATGCTAGTTGCCCCTGGTGCCCTAGAACATTTTGGGGTTATCCTTACAATGCAGGATACCCTGAAAAGAACTTCACTTTAGAAAACGCCAAGACAGTTTTTGCTGAAGATTTTTTAAAACAATTATTATCTATAAACATAAATGGAAACTTTGGTGATATTGCAATGAATCCTGACGGGCCTGAAATTGTTGAATATTTTTTCAGCGTTAATCCTAATTTAAAAGTTGTTGTTAGCACAAACGGTGGCGCAAGAGATCGCAAGTTCTGGACCAAGCTAGCAAAAACTCCAGCAACAATAGCATTTTGTATTGATGGGTTAGAAGACACTCATCATTTATACAGGCAAAATACCAGTTACGAAACTGTGATTAAAAATGCTAAAACCGTAATAGAAGCTGGCGGTCGTGCAGTTTGGAAAATGATACAGTTTGATCATAATCAACATCAAGTTGACGCCTGTCGCAAATTAAGTCAAACAATGGGATTTTCAAATTTTGAGATGATTGACGACGGTCGCAATACTGCACCGGTGTTTAACAATCGTGGGGAACTTACACATGTGTTAGGAAACTATGTTGGTGAAAAACGGTTTGAAGTTTTATTTCATAAAAAAACAACAGACCAAATTTTATTAGAAGATATTACAATAGATCGTATTCCTGCAAAAAGTGTTAGTTGCCAGACTAAAAAATTAAAATCTATATACATAGCCGCAACTGGTGATGTTAGCCCGTGTTGTTTTACAGGATTTTATCCTAAAACTTATGGTGCTGGACAGTATCACGAAGCAGCTAATGCACAACTAATTCCAATAATTATAAAAAATAACGCATTAGAATATCCTTTAGAAGAATGTATAGAGTGGTTTAAATCCGTTGAAAATGCGTGGAAAATTGACAATTATAAACAAGGAAGACTAGTTATTTGTGATGATGTATGTGGACAAAACTAATAAATAATAAAAAGGTCCTAGACTAAAATGCAAAAAAAGACTCGTAGTTTATTAGAAGAATTAGACACAATGTACATTGAGCGTGATCAACGCCATGTCATTGAAAACCGCGCTGCCAACGTCATTGCCAGTGCTATACGTTTGCTAGAGCAGATTGATTCTAGTTACAGCACTGAAGATGCACAGAATCTACAACGCAAATTACTCAATGCTATCAATCAGCGTGACCCTGGTAAGTTTACTCGAACAGTGAGACGAACAGATGCAAATTCATGAAATAACAAAAACTCAATTAGATGAGGGTGTTGGTAGCTTTTTAGGAGGCCTTGCAGGCGGAGTATCCAATGTTGCCAATAAAGTAGTGGGTGCAATATCACCAGTTGGATCTGCAAAAAACGCGTTTACTTCGGCTGTGAGACCACAGCAAATAAAGATGTTAGCCGACAAAGTTTACAACGGTTGGAAGCAGTATGAAAAAACGTTATTACAAAGTAATCCGGATGCCAGAGAAACACCTATGTATGAACAGGCCTTGACAGCATTTGTAGTTAAAAATTTGTTAGGCAATCAATACTTGCCTAATATTATCAATAAAGATAAAATTACAGCTTTAATTAAACAATTAAGTGGATCCAGTGGTATTACAGAAGCCGATGCTTCAAAAGTTACCGGGGCCGCAAACTCCGGAAGACCAACAGCCGCCGAACAAGAAAAATTTCAAAAAATGGCTGCAGCAGCAGCGGCAGCCGCTCCAAAGACTCCCGAAACACCAACACCCCCCAAAACACCAACGGCTCCTGCCGCACCGTTAACTCCGCAGAAAGAAAAAGATCTTTGGTTACAGTTAACACAGCAGGCCGCTGTGGCCACGGCTCACGCTCCCGGTACCGGTGGTGGCGGCAGTAAACCCAGCAATCCAAAAAATCCCAACGACCCTTCTGCGGGCGATGCCAGAACAATTGCCCAAACATTAAACTCAACACTTGATCCAGCGACAGTAAAAGGTCTTGCTACATTCCTCCAGGCATCGAATTCTGGAGGACATAATCCTAATTTAAAATCTACAGGTAATCCTGTGGCCGACGCCATGTTGATCTTGGCTGGTTTCCAGGGACTTTAATGAACATTCTTGAAGGTGGCAACGTATTCAAAGACGGCAACGGCCGCGCGGTAACACAACGCATCAATCAAACCGATGTAAAAAGTACTCTAGCCTGGTTAGAGGAATTAGTGCCTGGCCTTGACCTACAAAACAATACACTTGGATCCACAGGAATTAAAGATACATCCGGCGATCTAGACATTGCTGTAGATGCAAATAAAGTCACTAAAGATCAATTAGAGCAACAACTTAAACAATGGGCTACTAGCCACGGATTTAAACCTGAGGACTATGTGCGT
>Ga0114964_10003784_pt1 | contig 10122 bp, 8 predicted proteins | sample C_131016_MF_Meta_FD_92638 | JGI IMG/M metagenome (GOLD analysis project Ga0114964, IMG submission 92638) | Freshwater microbial communities from Lake Croche, Canada to study carbon cycling - C_131016_MF_MetaG | ecosystem: Environmental > Aquatic > Freshwater > Lake | place: Lake Croche, Canada... | reverse complement strand
GTGGAATTGTCAGGCCCTCCCCCGCGCCAATCCGACCCGCTGTCTGCCACAAGGCAACGCGCTTACCCGCCTGCTTGCCGAGTGGCACTGAGCCCTTTTCGCGCCCGCGCTCACTTCAGGGGAACGGCTCCAAATGCCGCGGCCGTATGCGACCGATTGCGCTGGATGATCCCGGCCTCCGCGCCCCTCAGGGCTTGCGGAACTTGTAGATGAACTGGTCGGTCTTGCCGCGAATGGCGGCATCAAAGACTTTGGCGGTGTGATCGTCGGCAGGATTGGCGAGCAGCGGGCTTTCGCCGATGAACGCGAACCCGGCGGCGATCACCTCGGCCTTGACCATGGCCGGATCGATCCGGTGGAGCGTATCGGTATCGCGCGCGCCGCTGCCGGCGGCGGCAACGTGGTCGATGATCAGATATATCCCGCCGTGCTTCAGCGCCGCAAACGCCGCCTTGTTGAGCACCGCCGGAGCGGTCGGCCCCATGAACGGATCGGGGTAATCGTGATAGTTCTGCGCGGTGAAAATCAGGTCGACCGGTTCGGGCACCGCCAGTGCTGCCGCCGGTTGATGCAGCACGCTGACATTCGCGTACGCCGGGGCCTTGATCAACGCGTCGTAAGGCGCGACTTCCTCGCCATCCACCTTGGTATATTCATCCGGCCAAATGCCGAAGACATGGCCCTTGGGGCCGACGGCTTTGGCAAACAACTGCGTCCAGTAACCCCCGCCGGGTATCAGATCGATCACCTTCGCACCGGGCCGCACACCCGCGAAGGCGAGGATTTCGGGCCCATGGCGCTTGGCATCGCTCGCCGCCTGCGTGCTGCGCGCCGGATCGGCGGCGGCGGCGGCAATATTGTCCGGAAGCGGCGCGGTCTGCGCCAACGCGGGTACAGCGACGGAGGCTGCCGAAAGGCTCATCAAGCTGGCGGCAAGGCAGATGCGGCGTGTCAACATGGTGCTGGGTTCCGGTCTCGCTGGAGGTGCGCGGATCGCAACCGACAGCCTGTGCTGCCAATAGCATATTTCCGCCAACGGGCGATCTCTATCGACCAACGCCATGGGCTCATATCCGGTTGGATCGATGCCGGGCTTCGGCGCGCTCTTTGATGATGGTGAGGATGTTATTCTGAATATCGCCGAGAAGGATCTCGCCCCAGAATTCGGCATAAGGATTGACGTGCGTTTTGGCGATGTAGTTCGTGCGCAGGGTAAGCCGGGTCGTATCGCGGTCGAGCGGGGTGAGCGTGTAATCGCCGGTATCGATCTTCAGGAATTGTCCGTCGGGCGAGATATGCTTGTCGGTGTAGTCTTGCAGCGTGGTGTTGGTGAAGGAGAATGACCATCCCAGCCGCCGGCCAGGTTCCCAGTGCGTGATGCGTTCATCGAAATTGATCTTCTCGCCCCAATAGGCGGTGCGCACGCTACCTTTGCCCACAGCCTTGCCCACGATCTGGATCATGGTGGCGCGTGGGCGGGGCAGACCGAGCACGTTCTGCGTGAACGTCCAGCGGCCTTCGCTCTCGGCGATATGCGGGTTGGAAACGGCGTAGGGCCAGATGTCTTCGGGTGCTGCCTTGATGACGATTTCGCGGGTCAGTGTGACCTGATCGTTGGTCACGGGAAGCTGGCTTTCAAGGCCTCCACTAAAGAGCGGGAGGAGGATCAGCGTGGAACGAAAGGTATTGGGATCGGCCGACCGGCCCCGCTGGCGGCGCATGATATAAGCACCCAGCCATCCAAACCCGAGCCAGAGGGGCGCGAGCATGACGAGGCAGATGACACCCTCGCGCAGGAACCAGATCGATCCCGCGATGACGATGGCGCCAAAAATGGGCGGGACGCTGGCATAGAAAGAGGCGGGCTTGCTCCCATCAGGATCACCGACGTAGCAAATCAGGGCGCAGAGATAGGCCGGGAGGAAAGCAAGGAACCAGAAGCTGCCAAACGCGACGCTGCTCGCGCTGCTGGCATTGATCAGGACGAAGGCGCTGAGCGCGATGGCGAGCGCCAGCGTAAATCCGGCGATAACCCGGCCCCGCTTGCTTTGCCCTTGCTTCTGGTGATCGACTGGCCGGTTTTCCATGATGCCTCCTGCATGTTTTTCCGTAATTTCTGTATAAAGAGAAATTGATATGCAAAAAAAGGGGATCAGTCCGCTTCGTCCTTGGTCCGGCCCCGCCGGGTGACGAAATTGAGCAGGCCGACCACGCGCGAGCCCATGCGGATCAAGGTCATGATCTGGGCGGGCGGCACATCGAGCATCTGCTGATACCAGCGGTCCACGGTGCCCACGAATTCCTGCATCGCGACAAGCCTGCCTCGCACTTTGGGGCTGATGCGGGGATCGTCGATGCTTTCCATCGCGGCGGTAATCGCCTTGACCATCGGATCGATCTCGCGCGCCTTGCGGCCCTGGGCGACTTTGGTGGCCATCTGCCAAAGATCGGTTTCCGCCTCGAAGTGATCGCGCCGATCGCCCAGTACGGGGACCCTGTGGATGAGCTTCCAGGCCAGCAATTCCTTGAGGCTGTTCGATACGTTCGAGCGCGCCATGCCCAGCTTTTCAGCAAGGTCTTCAGCGGTAAGCGGGCGCTCTGACAGGAACAGCAGCGCCTGGATCTGGGCAACCGACCGGTTAACGCCCCACTGCGAGCCCATGTCGCCCCAACGCAGGACAAACTGCTCGACGGCTTCGGGAAGCTTGTTCGACTCGCCACTTGTTTCTGTCATAACAGAAATATCTGATAGACGAGGGGCTATGTCAAGCGTCAGGCCATGCGGAGCTTCGGGGGAGCGGGTTTCCGGCCTAGCCGAGCACAGGCCGGAACCCTGTCCCATCGCGCAGCACGCGTGCGCTATGGGTGCCGCCGAAGTGCGCGGGGATCAGCAGCGCCTCGCGCGCGGCGGCCTTGTCCAGCACGATGCGCCGTGTTTCGCGCGCCTGATCGGGCGCTTCGCAGAATATGCTGTTCCATTCCGGGCGGTAAATCTGTGCGGGGTGGTGGACGACATCGCCCACGAACAGCGCGGTATCGTCCTTGCCCGCCACCTCCAGCATCATGCTGCCCGGGGTGTGGCCGGGGCACGTATGGAGCACGATGCCATCTGCCACCTCGAACCCGTCCTCGGCCCATTCGGCGCGGCCCGCCGCGATGATCGGCGCGACGCTGTCCTCATACATTCCGGCATTGACCGCCGCGCCGATGCCCGCAGGGCCCGCCGCCACGTCATCAGGGTCCCAATAGGCGCGGTCGGCCAGCGGCAGAATGTAGCGCGCATTGCGAAAGGTCGGCTCCCACCGCCCCTCGACCAGCCGCGTATTCCAGCCGACATGGTCGACATGGATGTGCGAGCACACCACCACGTCGATATCCTCCGGCTGAAACCCGGCGCGGGCCAGATTGCCGAGGAAATCGGTATTGAGGTTGCCGAAAATGGGGAGCCCTGGCCGGTCCTTGTCGTTCCCCGCACCGGTATCGAACAGGATGCGCTGCGTGCCCGTATCGATCACCCAGCTCTGCAGGAAGGCATAGAGTTTGCCCGAAACCGGATCAAAATACTCTGGCGCAAATTCCTCCGCATGCGGCTCCCACCCCTCGTCCGTATATCCGGCGAAGAGCTGGTCCGGCGGCGCAAACGCCCCCTGCCATTCCTCGATGCGGTGAACGGTCAGGTTGCCAAGGTCAAAGCGGTCCATCTGTCCTCCGGGGCAAGGCATGCTGCGCCACTCTATCTGCAATTCTTGAAATCACCATGGCAGACGCGAAGGGTGCCAGTCAGCGCCTGTCGCACTCCACCCCGTAGGAGGAGACTGTGTGGTCTTCGCCCACGGTTATCACATGCAGCTGCGCCGCCTTGGTGCGATAGCTCCAATTGCAGTATCCATCGCCTGTTCCCGAGCATGCCTCAAGCTCCACGGTGTCCGCATCGGTATCTCCCAATAGCCGATCGAGATCATCGGGTACCTCGGCCGGGCGGTGCGGCTGCCAACCTCGCGCCAACAGGATGCGGCGGGCGAAGGTAATGGGTCTGCCGTAGATATCGGGCGCGCTCGCCTCACCCCGGCAATAGGCGTGTACCGGCGAACGGGCGGTCAGCCGCAATCGCTCGCCCGAGACATGAAGCTCGCCGACCGGCACGCCCGGCGGATCGGTCCAGACCAGCAGACCAGTCCCATCTTCAAGCGATTCGACGCGGCCAAGCGGAATGGGGTTCTCGCTGTCGTCAGGACCACGATAGGGGCGCTTTGCATAAGCGAGCGCCACCAGCGCCGGGCCATCGAACACCGCAAGATTGGCATTTCGGGCAAAGCACAACGCACTGGTGCCGGGATCAAACCCGCTTGCAAACGTGACCACATGGAAACGGCCAAGCGGTGCTTCCGACATGACGATCCAGCCCGCGCTCTCGACTGACCGGGCGAGCGGGCTCAACTTCGTTGGCCGGTAGCCTGAACAATATTCGTCGAGCACGCCCTTTTCCGGGGAGCGCGGCAAGCGGCGAAGTGGCACAAAGGCATAGTCCCCAAGATCCGACGCGACCTGCAGCATGGAAGGCCTGGGCCGCGAGGGACTGAGGCCCGCTCCCTGCAGGTGCCAAGCCCAAGCCGTGACGCCAAGCAATGTGCCCAGCGCGAGCAGGATAGCCCATCTCATCCTGCGATCATGACAGGCTCCTGCTGGCAGGACAATTCCGAATCCCTGAGGTATGGCGGCCCGGATATCGCCAGTCAATGCTTGGGGCATTGCGTTCGGAGGGCGTCAACCGAGTAGGCCGACCACTTGTTTTTCAAGCGCTTGATTGCGGCGACACTGTACCAAATCCACACATGCGCCCCGCGCCGCCAAGCCTGAAGCGCGGAAGTAAGCCTTGGAGCACCATTACCTGCGACGAGATCTGATGCGCCTTTGCTGGCGGTTGGGAGCAAGCATCAGCCGGATGCCCAGCCGGATGCTATACCGCGTTATGGCTGGCGGGTAGGGACCGAGCACGATAGTCGAGGCCTGCATGAGGGGAGCAACGAACATGTTCAGTCGCCGCAAAGCCGCAGCGAGCAGTGGCAGCGGATGGGGCCCGGCGATCGGCCTGTTTGCACTGACGCTCGTGCTGCTGCAGGGGATCGTGCTGGCCTCGTATCTCGCGGGATTGGCGCTGATGCTGCCCTCGTGGACATCGAGTGTCGCTATCCTTGTCGGATGCCGCGATATCCCGTCGGCCCGGCCGCGCGCGGCGTGTCTGGGGCATCTGGTCTGCGGCACGGTGGGTGTTGCCGCGTTTTTCATCGCCGGACCCGCCGCGCATCCGCTGGCGATGTGGTTGGCCGCCCCGTCCGTCGCCGTCGCGGTGCCGGTGATGTGGGTGCTGCGCTGCTATCACCCGCCTGCAGCCGCCAACGCTGCGATTCCGTTCTTCACCGCAGCGACGATGACCACCTATTCCGTGGCGGTCGTGCTCGGTGCGGTGCTGCTGTTTGCAGCGGCGCACCTGCTTGACCGGTTCGCCCCGCCGCCGCACCCAGCCGACGCTTAGAAGTACCGTTCTCCCACCCGGATCGTATCGCCCGGCAGCACCGCGACCTGGGCGCTGCGCAGCGGAACCGCGCTTTCGCCCGCACCGGTCTGGCGGCGCAGGAACACCGTCTTCTCGTTGGCGCGATAGGTGAAGCCGCCTGCACGCGCGATGGCCTGCTCCACCGTCATGCCAGAGGCGTACGAATACTCACCGGGCCGGTTAACTTCACCCAGGATGTAGAACGGCCGATAGGTCAGCACTTCAACGCTTACGCGGGGGTCGTTGACATAGCCTTCGCCCAGCCGAGCCGCGAGTTCCTGCTGCACCACATCGATGGTGCGCCCGCCCGCGTTGACCACGCCGATCAGCGGAAACGCCAGCGCGCCGCCCGGGGTGATATTGTATTCTCCCGTCAGCGCGGGCTCGTTGAAAACCGTGACACGCACGCGGTCGCCTGCACCGATATGGTAGCTTTCCAGCCCCGCCGCCACATCTGCCGTCGAAATCGGCGGCGCACCAGCCGAAGCGCACCCGCCGACCATCATCGCCGCCGCGCCTGCCAGCAGCGTTGCCCATGCCCTGCCGCGAATCATCCCGGACCGTGCACTTGTCCCAGCGCCTTGCATCACGCCGTTCCGCTTCGTGTTCATGCGAAATCTCCAATTCTTTCCGAGCACTCGTTCGATGGCCTGAGTCTATGCAGCGCGGCGCAAATCGCAATCGCAGCGGCCGCGTTGAATCCTCCGAGTTGGAGCAGTTCCGGAGCCGCGAGAGATGCGCCCCGATCGCGGAACCAGACAGCTGGCAAAGGCGCAGATGGCGGGTCTGCGCCATCGTTCCGCTGCCGCAAACCATGCATAAATCCTTAAGCAGTCAACCGGATTTGCCCGGTGCGCGCCGATAGGGGATGGTGAAGGCCGCGAAGCTCGGACTGCGCCCGTGATGGCAGCGCAGCGATCCTGCGGTGGGTTGCGGCCGCCTCGATGGCTCCGGATTGCCTCCGCAGCGGATACGCTTTGCCTTCCCCGGCGCGGCCCCTTGCCTAGTCTTTAACCATACCGCGAGGGGGCAACAGAGCGCCCAGCAGCGGAGTGACTTTGCCAATTTCGGGTCAATCCGGCCAATTTGCGCCAATCCGGCCAACTTGTGCCAATCCGGTTTGTCGCACCGTCTGATCGGGGCTGCAGCTGGTCCAGCAAGGAGAACAAGGGTGAACACGGCAGTCGGCCTCTATCGCACATCCGGCGACGGGTTGCCGGGCATGGTGCCCGGTCTCGCGTTTGAACCCAGAGTCCCGCCTCCCGCAGCGGACCGGGTCGATCTCAGGTTGCTCTTCGCGGTGTTCCGCCGCCGCATGGGGGTTTTTCTCGCGGTGCTGCTCGCGGTGCTGGCTGCGGGACTGGCGCTGACCGCGCTGCAGCCCAAGACCTATCTGGCGCGGGCCGAAGTCACGCTCAACAGCCGGGCACAGGCCGTGGCCCCCACGAGCACGAACGATGGGCCGGTGCAGGCCCCGATCCCCAGCGAAGGGTATGTCGATACCCAGGTTTCCGTGATGACGTCGGAGGCCAATCTCGCAGCGGTCGCGGAGAAGCTCGGTCTTGCGCGCGAACCCCGGTTTACAAAGAGCCCGCTGGGCGCTGAGACAGCCGCGATCGCCTGGCTGCGCAAGGGCGTGACAGCCACGCGGATCGGCTCGACTTACGGCATCGCGATCACATTCGAGGACGGCGATCCGGGCCGCGCGGCATGCATCGCCAACACGTTCGCCGAGCAATATACCGTGGGCGCGCTAGAGGCAAAACGCCTCGCCGCACGCAAAACCAGCGCAACGATTGCCGACCGGCTCGAGCAGCTGCGCCAGCAGTCGCTGGCCGATACCGCAGCCGTGCAGCGCTACCGCATCGGCAACAATCTGCTCTCGACCACAATGGGCACGCTTACTGAGCAGGAGATTTCCAGCTACAATCAGGCGGTCACCACAGCGCGGGCCGAGGCAAGCGAAGACGGCGCGCGGCTCGATGCGGCGCGGCGCCAACTCGCGCTGGGCGGCAGCGCCGGCGGTGTCGGCGAAGTGGCGGCCTCGCCCGCAATCGGCGCGCTGCGCGCGCAGCAGGCGACCGCAGCGACCGAACTCGCCTCGCTCAATGCGCGCTACGGCCCGCGCCATCCCGATGTGCTGCGCGCCCGCGCCGCGCTCGGCGCGATCGACGCGCGCATTGCGGACGAGACGCAGCGGGTGATTTCCAGCCTCGAGGCCCGTGCCCGCGTTTCACAGCAGCGGCTCGCTTCGCTCAGCGGCTCGCTGGACCAGTCACGCGGCATGCTGGAGCAGAACAACGCGGCCATGGTCGGCCTTCAGGATCTGGAGAAGCGCTCCGAAACCTCGAACGCGCTCTACGAAAGCTACCTCAACCGTTTCAAGGAGCTCACCGCGCGCGAAGGGACCGAGCAGGCCGACGCCGATTTGCTGCATCCCGCAGCCACGCCGCTGCGGCCGACGAGCCCCAACGTAGTGCTCAATCTGGTCCTGGCCATGGCACTGGGGCTTGGCCTTGGCGTGGCGGCGGCGTTCGCGGCGGAAATGACGTTCAGCGGGCTCACGACCGGCGATGATATCGAGCAGAGGCTCGGCGTGCGCTACCTCGGTTCGATCCCCACGCTCGGGTCCGTCTCGCGCGGCACCGAGAAGGTGCCCATGACCGCGCTGCTAGATGATCCGCGCTCGGCTTTCGCCGAAAGCTTCCGCTCGCTGCGCGCCTCGATCGCGATGAACACGGTCAAGGCCCGCATCATCGCGCTGACCTCGGCGCTCCCGGACGAGGGCAAGACGACCACCGCGATCTGCCTCGCCCGCTCGATGGCGCTTTCGGGGGACAAGGTCCTGCTGATCGACGGAGACTTGCGCCGACAGGGTGTTAGCCGCTTCCTGCGGGGTGACGCCGCGCGTCCCGGCCCCACGCCCGGCCTGATGGAAGTGCTGCGCGGCAATGCTGCGCTTGCCGATGCACTGGTGGTCGATCCCGCCAGCGGGCTGCATATCCTGCCGCTCGCCGAAGGCAGCGAAGCAACTCCGGAGCTGCTCACGGGCGATGAGATGGACGCGATGCTGAGCCTTGCGCGCGAGCAGTTCGACGCGGTGATCATCGATACCGCGCCAGTGCTACCCATCGCCGATGCCCGGCTCATGCTGCACAAGGCCGATGCCTCGGTCTTTGTGGTGCGCTGGCGCAAGACCCCCGAGGCTGCGCTGCGCTCGGCGCTCCGGCTGCTGCCGGATGACCGGGTGCAGCTTGCCGGCGTCGCGCTCACCCGGGTCGACATGCGCAAGCAGGCGCGCTTCGGTTATGGCGACGATGCGTTCTACCATTCGTACAAGCGTTACTATGCCTGAGCAGGATCAGCCGGCGTCAACGGACGCCGCAGGGGCGGGAGCAACGCTTCCCTTCATGTTGCACACCAGTGCGGAAAGCCCGGACGGGCCAGTCGTCCCCGCCCGCGCTGCCGTCACGCGGGTGCCAACACCTGGCAGGCCACGCGCGTCGGAGGCTGCCAGCGTCGCTTCGGTCCAGGCTGCGGCCGCTGCCGTGGTGTCCGCTGCAGCTGCAGTAGAGGCAGCGGCCGGCACCGTGCACACCGCTGCCGCTGCGGTCGATATGGCAGCGTCCGCCATCGGTCTGGCCAGAGCGCGGGAATGGGTTACCCCCCTCGCGCCTGTGCAGGCCCGGGCGGTCCCGCTGACGGCTTCGGCTTTGTCACCCCGGCTCGCCGGGCTCACCACCGCCAGTGATCCGCGCGCGCGGTTCCGCCGCGTGGCAATCATCCACTACTGGCTGGTCACGATGCGCGGCGGCGAACGTGTGCTGGAACGGCTGCTACAGCTTTTCCCCGAGGCGGACATATTTACCCACGTCTATGATCCCGCCGCGATGTCCGATGCAATCCGTGCCCGCACCGTGCGGACCAGCTTTATCCAGCACCTGCCCGGCGCGCGGAAGCACTACCAGTCCTATCTCCCGCTTATGCCGATGGCGCTCGAACAGCTCGATCTGCGCGGTTACGATCTCGTGATCAGCAGCGAGAGTGGCCCCGCCAAGGGCGTGATCCCCGCGCCCGATGCGTTGCATGTGTGCTATGTCCACTCGCCAATGCGGTACTTGTGGGACCATTACCACGATTACCGCAACGACGCTGGCTGGCTGAAGCGTGCGGTCATGCCGCTGCTCTGCCACCGCCTGCGCCAGTGGGACACGAACTCCGCCGCGCGTGTGGACCGCGTGCTCGCCAACTCGAACTTCATCCGCGAACGCGTGGCCAAAGCCTGGCGGCGCGAGGCGGATGTGGTGCATCCCCCCGTCGATCCCGCGCTGTTCGCCCGGTCTGACACGGTCGAGCCCGGCTATCTCTGGGTTGGCCAGCTTGTGCCCTACAAGCGCGCGGACCTTGCAATCGATGCGTTCAACGCGCTCGGCCTGCCGCTCACCGTGGTGGGTGACGGCCCGCAGGCGGCCGCGCTCAACAAGCGCGCAGGGCCCACGATCCGCATGATCCCGCGCCTGAACTTCGACGAACTGCGCCGCGCCTATGCCCGGTGCCGCGCGCTCGTG
>Ga0114964_10003783_pt1 | contig 10123 bp, 11 predicted proteins | sample C_131016_MF_Meta_FD_92638 | JGI IMG/M metagenome (GOLD analysis project Ga0114964, IMG submission 92638) | Freshwater microbial communities from Lake Croche, Canada to study carbon cycling - C_131016_MF_MetaG | ecosystem: Environmental > Aquatic > Freshwater > Lake | place: Lake Croche, Canada... | reverse complement strand
GACTCGTCAAGATTAGACTGGTGCGTAAGGAAGTCTAGGAGTATCACTGCCGTCGTCCTCGGGATATACTGGATATTGATTTTCTTCCATACGCTTACTTACCGTCCACATGTAGTTGGCTACCATTATTGAAGCTGGGACTAAATGGACTTTGTGCTACACGCCCACCTTTACTTTGTGACCATGCATAGCCAGCACGATGTCCAGAACAGTCTTTGGTACACGGGCTTCCTAGGAAGCTGAGTTCGTTTAATTCATTTTTGAGCCAAGTGTCAGCAAAGGCTTGACATAGCTGTTGTATTTTTTTATTGCCGGTAATTTCTAAATGATACGTTTTATCACCGGCTTTGGTCTGTTGGCTTGGATCTCTGTAACCAGCATAGACTTTGTGCACCGGTGTGCTACTAATTAGATCTTGACAACTTGATCCCACACGATCGGGCATGGGTTCGGTACAAGGACTACAAGTGGTTAGAATAATACTGCCTTCGGGTATTTCTCCAAAACGATTGTGATAAGCATCTATTGCGGCTCGCTCACCATGCACATCACCTTGACTGTTTCGATAGTTTAGTGCTGTCACACAGTTGTTGTCAGGGTCTAGCACAGCCGCGGCAACCATGCCATACTCTGCAGGATCTTTGCGTTGACCTTGAATAACCATTTCGCAAAGACGCACTAAGATTTGATCTAGTTTGCCATGGTTACGAATTTCAAAGTCACTGGCTCTCATTCAGCACCGAGTATTTGTTTAACTTGATGAACATAAGCACTAACATCGCTGGTGCCGATTTCATCTACGTCACCTGCATTGTAGGCCACTTCCTCAATGGCCTGTGTAACTTTAACTAGGCCAAATTCCATTATTAAATCAACATGTGCCACCAGGATACGCCTAATGATAGCAATCTCAACGGCTTCTGAGCTAGTGCTGTTTTCTTCACGAACTGTTTGTTTTGGAATTGGAAGCCAGCCTTCGTGTCTGGCACGAGTTTCTAAATCTTTTCTTTCTATTCTCAAAATTTGTATGTTTACTGGGTTAGTTTCTGCTGTTAATTGTCTGTCGATGCTATCCATTGCTCGTTCAAAATCTTGTCGATTTTGTATGTTTCTAGTTTCATGCAATTCTAACGCATCTTCATCACCGTAGCCGGCTTTGACACGATCAATACTTTTCTGACGTTGTGCCGTGGGTGCTGCAGTTTTTTTAATCTGAGCATTGGGTTGTGATTTTTTAGCAGCTACGCATAATCTGTCTGCTAGATCTGCATGTAGTGGACTGGTAGACTTACCATTGATAGTAACAATATACTTCTGTGGTTCGTGTGTCTCACCAAGTTCTGTATCTGTTGTTCTTACATCAGTTCTTGGACTAGCTTGTTTTAATTTGCCCCACGTTACTGCTTGCTGAATACGCTTGGCTAACTCTTTGGCTACATCACCATCTTTGTCAACATCTATGGCCTGTTCAAGTTTTAGTAACAGTGGCTTAATCTGATCAAGTGTACTACTATCAACAGTAACACCTTTTTTCTGTAGGGCTGTAATTACATCCTCTGCATGATATAATTTAATAGCATTCATAGCTTTATTCCAGGCCATGGCACCAAAGGCTGCAACAGGAATTACCATGACACCCAATAATTCTTTATAAAACTGTAGGTCTGACATGTTGATCAAATCAGCACCTTCATCCATATGCTTGGGCTTTTTACCAGCCTTTTTTATAGCAATGGCAATGGCGGCCTGTTGTGCTGGCGATCCTGCTTCTTTAACTTCTTTTTCTTTATCAAATGCTTTTTCAAAGTCATTAGATAAATCTTTAACTACTTTTTTAGAGGTAGCTGGTTTGCCGGTGCCCACAGGACCTTTGTATTTGCGATCTTTTTCGTAGTCGTCTCGTGTGCCAGTGTGCCCTCGACTGTCCATCTCATCAAGATTTAGAGGCATCAAGGTAATCTTTTCAGCTTTAGCCATATTGCCTTCGCGATATAACTTCTGTTTCCAGTTGTCGTGGAAGCGGCGAGCCTCCTCATAGTAATCAAATTTTTTAACAGGCTTGCCAGCAAGACAAACAGCATATGGTTCTACCTTGTTGAAGTCTTGATAACCTTCTTCCACTGGTACATCTTGTTGTGGCGCAGGTTTGAGCAGGGTGCGATACTTTTGAAAAAATACTTGTGGGTCAATACCATGCATTTTTTTAAATTGATCTGGTTTTAACCGTTCATAGTCTTGACGCATGGTATCTAACTCGCTCATTGCACTTTCGTCCATCTCATCATACCAATCATCTGCTTCTTCTTGGTCAGCGTAATCATTATACTTTACATCACTTAGATGCATACTGTGTTTGCCGTGGTTGTAAAGATCAACAATAACAAATGCGCCGCTTGGACTAAAGTCATAAATCTCACCAGTTTTGCCTTCAAACTCGTTGGGTGCTGTAACAACGACGGGATCACCTTGGTGTAATTTGTCGGCAGATTCATCAATGTTTAATAGATCAAACTCATCTTCTGGATTAGGCACCGGTGTTGCTTTGGGTGGTGTAGTCTTTGTCTTGGGTTTAACTTTAAACGTAGGTTTAAGATCACGATCGCCCGACGGTGCTTGAGGTCTAAGATTAAGACTGCGAGGCATTGTTTGAGGCTGGGACACTGATTTTTGTGTCGCTTTGGTCAATTGTTGTTGTGCTTGATCTACGGCCCCTAACACATCAGGTTGTTTCTCGGCCTGTGTAGCGGCAACTTTCTGATAGTCTTTCAACAGGTCCTCGGCACGAGCCTACTTAACATATTAACATCTTGTCGCTTGTGGATCTGCACCCTTGGGAAGATTTTCTATTTTTGTTTTTAAATCGTCAATCTTTTTCTCTATTTCAGGATCTACAGCGGCTACTGGTACTGATATAGGCTCTGTTGTTTTTGGTTCTGTCTTGGCAGGTTGTTTAGTTGCTTTAGGTGCGTTACTAGTTGGCCGACCTGCAACAGGTTTAGCAGTTTTAATTAATTGTAATCGTTGTGATAGTTGATCAATTTGTTGCTCAACGTTATCAAGGTCATTGCCTTGTTGGCTATCTAGTGCTCTGGCTTGTTTTAATGCCGCATCTTGGCGAGCATTTACAGCTTCTAAATCACTTATAGTTTTATTAGTTTTTTCTTGATTGGCAATTTCGTCTTTGGCCAAGGCCTCAACATCGCTGCGGGCCGCAGGATACTTGGCACGTATTTTTCTTACAGTGTTGGCGGTCTCGGTGTCACCAAACCTCGGGCCTTCAGAATTTTTTTTTTGAGCCCGTTCCTGAACTGGAGTTGACTGAGACGGAATTCCTGGAGTTGGTTTATTCAATGGTAATTCTGGTTGGAAGGGATCTTTTGGTTGTTTAAGAGCTGGACGAGGTGTAATTTTCTTTTGGCCGCCTAACCACAAATAAAATTTTTGCCGATCGGCCAGGGTTTGCAGTGCAAATTGATTGCGATTTTGCCGGCTCATGGTTTTTAATTTTGTTAAAGTATGATACAGTTGATTGCGTGACATGGTGACGGGTTCTGCTGCATTCATCCAGCGTATAGTTGCGATATCAACGTTATCCTCAAATGCTTTACGCATTTGTTCGTAGGCATATTTGGCAGCAGTCACAGGAGAAGCTGCTTGTTCTTTGACTGCGGACTCGTATGTAGGGCCAGTATCGTCTCGACCAGCTAACCAATCAACAAAACTACTAAAAGTTGATTTTGCCTTGCCTACTACAGTATTGCTTGGAGGTGTAGAAGCAGCTACACGTTGTTGTGGAGTAATCAGATCTGTGCCAGCACGAACCGGTTGAGCGGGCGCTGGAACTTGATCAGCTTCGCCAACTAATGTACCATAACCCATGCACTCTGCTTTAATCCTAACAATTTCTTCACGTTCAGCTTTGCACTTTTGGAATTCTTTCATCAATGCAGCCCGAACTTCTGGAGTATTAGCTTTCTTAGCACGGGCAACCAGATCGTCCATCTGCATGGCCAAGTCGTCAATGCGACGTTGTTCTAATTGGTCAACAGCACCTTCTGCAAGGCGGCGTTCGTGATCGTTGTTAAATAGGTCTAGTGCAAACATTCTTTTTTCCTTAAGCTTCGTCTATGTAATCTTGTGCTTCGTTGTGCTTACGACGACGAGCATTAAACATCTCTAAGGCCAACTCGGCCTCTTCTAAATTTTTAAAACGTGTGGGCAACTGACGATTACCATGGCGAATTTCAAAACCTGTATGTTCGTCTCCGTGTACCTCCCACAGGCCTGATTCATTGGTAACAGTTTTAACTGGCACAGATTCTTTTATACTAACACCTGGTTCACCAGCAGGTTGTTCTGCTGGAATTTCACCACTTAGTGCAGAACCAAGTTCTGATTCTTCTTTGGCAACGAGAGTCCTATCCTTGGTATCTTTTGTTTTGATATCTGTGTCGTCTTTTTTCTTATCTTTGAGATCGGAGTCTGTTTTAATTTTGTCTGTTATTGATTTTAAATAATCTTTAAAAGAATTTGTAACTTTTTCTAATATATCTTCGTTGGCAACTGTTTCTTCTAATTCTTCACTCTCTTCGCAACCACCAACCATCTTACCACCCAGGGGATTCTTAGGATCTTGTTTAGATGTAAGTACTGCTACGGTTTTAGGTTTGAATGTCGCTGAAAGTTGATTAACACTTTTTTGATTCGCGTTTAATCCTTCTTCCAACATGCGAAGACGTTCAACAATCGTATAGATATTGTTATGGTCGTGCGCCATTGATCATGCCCTTGCTTCTTTTAAACTAGAACGCAGTTGCCAAGCAAACTTGTTGGTTTGGCTTAGTCGCTCAGCAATAAAATTAGCTACGTCTTGTTTGTTTTCTTTAGTGGCAGCGGCAAAACACTGGTTTAATAAACCGACCATTTCTTCGCTGTTGGTCAATAATTCTTCAATCATTAATCGGGCACGGGGCACTTTTGTCTGCCCGGGAATCACGCTTAGTTCTAAGAATCGTTCCATACTTCCTGGGGAATATTCTCCTAAACTGCGTAGGTATTCTGCTGTGGGATCTATGGCACTATACGCATCTTCATAGATCTTTTGGAAAAACTTATGATACTGGTAAAAGTCTGGGCTTTCAATATTCCAGTGAAATCCGTGTACTTTTACATAGTATGCAAATTGAGTTCCTAACAAGGTTTTTAACAAATCAGTTAACATTACTTTTTCCGTTTATATTTTTTATACTCAGCAGGCGTATTAGGCGTTGCATCGTCCGTAGTGTATTTAGCGCCACTAAAGAAGTTGCCACCATTTCTACGAATGACACCACCTAGCGGCATGCTTACAGGCGCTATGCTGCCACTTGAAGTAGTGCCACTGCTAGCGCCGCCATCTTCTTTTAAGTTAACAAATTCATGCAGTCTCATGGGTAATCCTTAACACGTTATTGTTGACGATAATTCCAGGGCCAGACTCAACCCTAATATTAGTTACTTGTAACTGTGCTAAATGCGGAGGAACCAACTCCCAACGCAGGCTATATTCGCCCGGCTCGGCTTCAATTTGTATCATTTCTTCAAGATACGAGTCAGTCCACCGCCAAGTGCGTTCGGCAAACAATTTGTCGTCAACATACAAGCGATAAACGGGCGATAATCCCTCCCATTCGCAATCAACATCTGCTAGCACTTGTACGAACTGTTTAGTCATGGTGTATTTAGCGGATTTTTACTTGACTTCCTTGGTTGATCCAATGTGCCAGTCTTCTACTCCGTACTGGGCTCGCATTAATCTACGGGCATCTTGCATGTTGTTGGCTGTGACAGTGACATCAATGTAGCCCACATAGTTGGGTTGTTGGATACGCACCGGTGCGGTCCATAACTTGTATTTGGGATAGATTTCTTTGGCTCTCATTGTCCTGTCCACTTGGCTATCATGCTGACGTACTGGCTAGAATAAATGCCAATACCCGGTCGAGTGCTACGCATACTGCGTCGACCGGGCTCTACAGGAAATGTGTATCGAGTCCAGGTGTCATTTTGATCTACAATCCGATCACCGGGCTTGGCTCGATATTTGTCAGTGGGTGCCATGGCATAACCTAGAACTTCTACTCCGGGTATTGAATCTAACATGAGCCACATGGCTTGTCCAAATTTGGTCTGTGTTTCGCCAGCTTCAATGGTAAGTTTAAGTATACTTAGAGCAATACCATACAAGGCTTTGCCCATACCCTTGCCACGATAGTCAGGATCAGTGATGACAGTTTCAACACGCCAGGTCTTTAACGGATCAAGTGTGGCAAATAAATCCAGTTCTGCGGCCAAGGTATCGCCATCAAAGATCATGATTTCCATAAACTCAGGATCACCTCGGTTCACAGCATAGGTGTAACCACTGCCACCAGGTAAGGGTTTGCGATTCTTGGGTGGCTTGGTCATGGGCTCGAGTGTGTCTTTGTCGCCCCAGCCGCCTAGTTCACTTTGTGGTATGCGGGCTATTTCATCCAAATCAGATTCCCAAATATTTTGTGCAGGACGATGTTTCCCCCAGAACCCAGCACCAGCATCGGTTTGTTGACCACTGCGCCGTATTTGATATCCTAGACTTTTTACATAGTCATACATGATCTTGGCAATGCCTTGTCCACGATAACGTTCATCTACTTCTAAATCTTGTGGCAACAGGGTATCGCCATCAATTGAAAACAACACATGCCCTAATTCTTTACCGTTGCCGGTAGCTTTAACATATGCTACTGTGTTTTCGTCGTCATTATCGTCAACATACTCATCATCTTTTACTTTTTCAAAAGATAAATCTATACCATCTCGATTGGCCCGATGAATTTTAGGCTTTTGGTATTCAAACAAGTCAGGGTCGAAGTCATCGGCACTGATAAAATGTGTAGTGCCATCGCGATGTTGTAGTTGCACAGCATCATCTTCCGACTCAACTTGATGTATGCTCCAACCCAGGCTGTTTAGCACATGTTCAATTTGCGGTTGCCGATCCGTGGCATTCCACCAGCGATTAGCCAAAACTACCAACTGATCTGGAACATCATCGTTGTGGTCACGCTCGGGACTGGGTGCAAATTCTCGTAATCTCATAGGTATCCTACCCAGGCTGGTCCTGTATATCCTTGTGGAAATGCCTTTAATGCTTGCGTGGTTCTATGTCCACCTTCCCATAATGCGTAGCCGTCGGGCTGTTTTACAACAATAATAGGCTCTCCACTGACACCTTGTTGTTGTATCTTGGCAGCCTGTGTGGCATGTCGTTCGGCATCTCTAGGCACTTGATTAGGATTTTTAGTTCCGCCTTCTTTTTTACGAATTTGTTCCTGTGTGCCGGGAGTAAAGATATCTATGGTAATAGGCAACTGTTCTAACCGCCACTGTCGGATTGGATATTCCTGTAGAATAGACTGTATATGTGCTTTTTTATCTTCGAGCTCCATGTTATCAGGAATACGACTGTAAAGAGCATCTTTAACCACATAGTCAGGCCAGTGTTTAGGAACCATGCTTCTTATTAGTCGCCATGCTCCGCCTTGATACTCGACTAGTAATTCTTTGATTCGCATCAGCAGTTCCAACGACGGCGTGCTTTACAGATAGCTTTGTCTGGAGTTTTTGCACAGCTGATGTTGTGCATTTTCATCTGGCCACGTGATCGTGAGCAGTAACTCTTACGACGCTTTGACGCCTTACTACCTTTCTTTAACTTGCTGGGTTTGGTAGTCACAGCAGTTTGTAGTTTTGAACCAGGGTGCTCGCGGCGATATGTTTTGACAGCTTTACGACTCATGCCATCTGTCTTGTCTCGCTTGTTGGCCTTTTGCCAGGCTTCTGTTTCCATGATTGTGGTTGTGGTAGCAAACACATACAGTTCATCATCAGTTAAGCTCTCTAGGTCTTCCCAGATCACTTCACTATCCACACCGTTGTGTTCAGCAATATCGTCGATGATACTCTCAATCAGATCAAACTCTTCCACCAGCTCTGCTCTAGCTTCCAAACTCAAGCCGGTGCTGAGTTCTAAAATTCTACTTAATTCATCCATCATATTCTCCTGACTTTCATTTTTTGATTTGTTGCCCCAGTTGGCCGCACCTTTTTTACGGCACTGGACCAAGGCTCCTGACGCATAAGCACTGGGCCATACTTTGTAACGACTCTTGACCTTGTAGTAACAAGCGTCTTGTTTTTCGTTGATCATGGTATCAGGATACATGGCTCCGCCACACTCAGGGCAGGACTCATGACCTTCTGCTACAGCTTCATTCTTTACACAGTTGGGCACAGTTTTGCCAAACAGTTCTTTGTTGCCTTCTTTGTGGTAGCCTTTCCAACAGGCTTCATCAATGGTGTCACGAGTCGGATCGCCGTGGGTCTCACACATGCCGCAATCCGGGCATACTGCTTCCATAGTGATGTCTTCATTGTGTTTTTTCTTGCCAGCACAATGCGCTTTCTGACTGAATCCTTTTGGATGACTGCAATTGATACTGCTCTTGTATTTGGCACTCCACTTTTCATCCAGTTCATCCTCGGCCACAAGATTTAACTGTGGTTCAACAGCTTTGATTAGAGCCTGCAAGGCTTGATCTTTGTTTGCGTAACGATTAGCATCACGATATTTGCCTTGTAATGCTCCATAACTAGCACCCATTGGCTCACCAACAAACCACGTGTTATCTGCTTTGAGATATCCAATATCTCCAACAAACTTACCATTGTAGAACAAATTAAATACTGTGTATTTTTCTTCTTGTCCACCAGATCTAGACAACTTAAATTTTGTGTAATCTACAGGTGCTGTGGATTCTTTAACTCGAGTAGCCACATTGATGGCCTTGCCGCTACGTTCTGGATTGGGATCTTGTCTGCGTTTTTTCTGTGCGGCACTTGCACGGCCTTTCTTGCCTAGGGCATGTGCCTTGGCCTGTGGCAAACACTTGGGTTTGCCTTCACTAGAACTTCCTCTGGCACAGTCACCTTTAATGTTGCCCTTGGTGTCCATACGCACCCACTTTTCTTTGCCAAACCAATCGTGTAAGTTTTCGTCTACCGGTTCTTCATCATCAAACTCTTCTTCAGGATGCTGACCCCAGTTTAGGCTGTCTAATGTGTGTTTAACCAACTCGGGTGTAGTTCCAGACTTGTCAGCTAATAGTTTTAGTGCTTGAGACCTATTGGCCCAGTTGTAGAACTCCATACCATATCCCATGGTATTGGTATAAACTTGGAATGCATTCAGTATGCGACTGAATTCACCTGACTTCCAGGGCCCGCCAATAGGCTCCATACCTTCTGTTGCCTTTTGTTTGTCATCGGTAAGTGGACCACCTGTTACCCAAGCATCACAGGTTCTTCTTGACGCACACTTGAATTTTAAAAATCTACAGTAGCCAAGATCACCGGCTTCAATGGTAGGATCTTCGGCACCGGCATCTGACCCTATGCCTTTTGCTATACACGCCAGGGTGGCTTCACGCTGATCGAAAGCCGCACAGTTGCCGCACAGGCTAGATTTGGCTTCGTCTACAGAGTCCAAGTTCCATTCATCCACTTTGGCCTGCCAGAATTTCGTGTTGGGCAGGTCAGGATTTAACGGCCCATAGCCGTATTCGTCAATGGCTTTTTGACGATTTTTTAGGTTCAGCGTGATGTCCTGTGTAGCAGGTGGACATGACTTGGCTGACTCTTCTGTTACAAATTCTGTGGCTTTCATTACCAACTCCTATATATATCGTTTTTTGCGTTCTTTTTCCCACTGATCCCGTTTTGCATATTCTTCTTGAGCATCGGCATACCTAGCTTTCATCTGCGCTAATTCTTCGGCATCATCTGTGGTAGCAGGCTCTGCCTTTCGATCGTACTTACCACCTGGTGTTTGTATCACAGGTCTTACACTTGACTTAGGTTTACTTGCTACCGCAACGGTGGGTACTGGTTCGGGTGTTCGTGGCGCAGGCACTCTAGTTGGATCCACAAACGGTTCCAACTGATTGGCTCTGACAGGGTGACGCATTTTACGTAGAGCTTTGGCTTCAATTTGTCGTATACGTTCAGGAGTAAGACTCATTAAACGAGCGACTTGGGCAAGACT
>Ga0114964_10003779_pt1 | contig 10124 bp, 8 predicted proteins | sample C_131016_MF_Meta_FD_92638 | JGI IMG/M metagenome (GOLD analysis project Ga0114964, IMG submission 92638) | Freshwater microbial communities from Lake Croche, Canada to study carbon cycling - C_131016_MF_MetaG | ecosystem: Environmental > Aquatic > Freshwater > Lake | place: Lake Croche, Canada... | reverse complement strand
TGACCTTTACCCGAAATACAAGGAGTATTCGGAAAAATACGACGCGTTCGTGGGCGAAATGCCCGCTCGAACCAGCGTGACATCCCAAGTCCGGTTTTTCCCGTCAACTCGCGTTATGGGCTGCCGACGCGAAAGCCCCGCAATGCGCGCATATATCTCGCACTTGGAGCGCGCCGTTTCTATGGACTCGAGCAGCGAGTTTGATTTTGTGGGCGAACCCGGTCGCTGGTTCTTCGGACAGATGCATGCAGAGCTATTACCAACGCCGAGCGGTGGTGCTGACGACTCGGAATCAAAAACGTTTCGAATCGGGCAAATCTCGGCTGCCGATTTGGGCTGCAAAAATATGCGCACTGCGAAACCGATTCTCATAGAACATTTACTCAGCGAGGAAGATTTCGTTCTTTCACCTGACGCCCTCGGTATCTATATTCCGGCCGACGAGATTCTGAAACGCACGGCGTATCAATGGTTTGCAGCCCTGTGTCCGCGCAAAGTGCTGGAATCTAATACCATGATTTCCAAATACTTACTGTCCAGTGAAGTTTCGTCGTAATTAATATTAATAATATTAATACATACATCATTATAATCACGCATTTCGAAACAAGTTCGAGAGAATGAAGAACGTGTCTTCGCACCACTCGGGGTGAAACAAACATCCATACACTTGACCCTTTTCAAATTCAAACGCTACCGGAATTTCAGTTTCGGAATTATGTCTCATCCACGCGATAGGAGTTATGCGTTTGCGACCACCGTGACGTATTACCGGTAGGTCCGAGAAACAGAACATTGGATTTATAATACTTGCAGAAGTGGCATCGGTGGCACTATTCGCTGCGAATAATGGATTTCGAGGTAAAATGCGAACAGGCAGTTTTTTGCAAATGTATTTGCCCTGGTCGACCACATTTCCGCCATACAAACATACAAGCAACTGTGCTCCAAAACATATACCAAGCACCGGTAGATGGCTGAACGCTTGCAAGTATCGCAATATGTGAACATACTGCGATATATCCAAATCGCTACTCAGTTTCAATGAACTGCCGGATATGATGACGCCCGTGATTTGTCGATGCAATTGCGACGACGGATTCAAAAGCTGTTCGTCTACACCTTTTACTTCATGAAATTTTAAATGAAGATGGTGTAATGCGCGTTTTAATTTAGGAACTGATGATATCTTCGTATTAACAGACGGCGCATATTCTTTTAATGACCGCTTATTATTAATCAATAGTATCATTTGATATTTTGATATTTGGATATATTTGTCACTATAATATTAATTATTAATTAATTTACGTAATATTATATTGTTGTATATTATTAACCGATTACAAAACAGGGATAAACCTAAAACATGACCCGCCGAAACAATAGTAATACCACCACCAGATTAAGATTGAGAACGAGGCATCGCCACGGTCATCGTAGATATATAAAAACCATAAATAAATCTCGGGTTAAAACTGGAAATTATAAACGAAAAATAAATACAACGAGAAAAAAGTATAGTCGCGGTCGTGGTGGGAGTATCCGATCTTTGTGGCAAAACTTCAGAACGGCCAATGCTAATCGTAGCACCACCATAGTGTCCCAGCCAAAAAGGTCGTCGCCACCGAAACCTGAAAACACAAGATGGTACACAAGATGGTTTGGGAGATCCGCACCGGATGTGTCTCCTCAGGTAGTAGGTCCCGAATCCAAAACAAATTGGTTTAAAATCCAACCTGATGCGGAAATACCGACGCCAACAACGACACCAGTATTACCGGCACCATTACCTTCTCCTCCTCCTCATCCTCCTCCTCATCTTCCTCCTTCTCCTCGTCCTCATTCTCCTCGTCCTCCTCATTTTAAAATGACAACACCCAAGTTACCACCGCCACCACCATCACCAGTTTCGTCATCGTCGGCACCGCCATTGCCATCATACAACGAGCCAAACCCTTATCAGTATGTTAAGCCGACTGATAATGAAAAATATGACCCACATACTTTTATTACTGGAAATATTCAAGACATAGACGGCAAACAAAAATATACTGTTTTACCTGTTAAAGAAGCATTAATACAAACACTTAATAGTGTTCGTGATAATAATGGGGTAGTTACTTACGATGATAATAACGTCATAACATTTGTCGGGGACCAACCATACAGTTATGCTAGTCATGGTGCATATGGAGGAACTGCGAATATATGGGTGCAGCGAAATCTATTATCTGGTGATGTTCAATATATTGTTAATGTTATACCAGGTGGGCATTTTACTGCTAATATAGACTCAACCTATTGGCCTATAAAACATGTTCCACTTGCATTATCACTTATAATAATAAAATCAAAATTATTAGTAGATGCAATGAAACGTATTGGTGTTATAAAAAATGAAGACAAATTAAGATCCGACCAGGAAGAAGAAGCAGTTAAAAGGGCAAATTCTATGCTTGAAAATGCAAATTCTATGCTTGAAAATGCAAAATCTGTTTTTGATAAAGCAAGTGAACAAAGAAATATGGTTAATTCTGATATATTGAAGGACGTCAAATCGTGGACGTTTACATTACCACAATCATAATAATCATAATTTAATTTAGTCAACAATGCGTGCACACATACACATGTCTTCCGTGGTGCGCGTGCGCGTCATCATAATTCGACGGGTAAATAATATCGCGCGCCGTTCGGCCGTGAATGTGAAACAGCTGCACTTTTTGTATGAGTTGTCGTATTTTTGCCTGGTCATTTCGAGCGGCCAAATCTTCGTAGATTACACTTATCGCGTGTGTGCAAATGTGTCGAGATAGCGCCTTCATTCCCTCAGCTGAATTCATATTTAGCACTTCATTTATAAACGTATGCGATAGTGTAAGTGGAATGTTCTGATACGAATCAAAAACATTGCACGAGATACCAATCGTAATTGTCACCGGACCGCTGTTAATGTTAATACTGTTATTACTACTATTAATATTCATTTTATCTATTTCGTTGTTATTATTGTTGTTATTGTTTTAATATTAATCACATAATATCTTTATTATGATTTTATTTATTTTATTTTTATACCATATATGAAATGCGTAAAAGTTTAAGAAATATTCGTCGTCATCGCGCAAGTAGGCGAATTCGCCGCACAAATCGAAAGAACATCAATAGGACCAGAACAACTAAAGGCGGTAGAGCATTTATTAGTAGATTATTTAGTAAATCTCCACGCGTTGCTCCGGAACCGTCTCCAACAACTCCGAATGCTTCTTCAACTTTCGAAGATATCATCGCCAAGTATAATATGGAAATTAATACCGTTAGAACTCAACTTACGGATGCAACCACTAATGCAAGCAAAAAAATCAATGATAAAGAACTACCTGGAAATAACCCAACACAGATTAATCTAAACTTGTATAAAGAGTATCTTGCAGCCATATTACGGGATGCAACTACCAAACTCGACGATTTTCATAATAGAATTCAATTCATACAGGATGCATTTACACGAGACTTATCAACCGTCGCCGAAACTGATACTAAAACCCGTAGCGCCATTAGACGAGATTTTAAGACGCGTGCACGTAACTTATATACACATAAAATCATTTTGAGGAATATTAAACATAACGTAATCGACGGCCACGGTAGTTCTATACAAACGTTGTTGCGTAATCTTGAAAGGGGTACGCCTGACCCATTCACGGGACTTATTCATTCGAAACAACCTACATTATTCGCATAAAAATGAGTTACCGAATATCGGCACACTCATTTTTATATTTGGGTTTACGGTTTATATTTTTACGATTTTGTATTTTTCTATAATTAAATTAATTTGGTTTTAAACTTTAAAATCCAAGTATACTTTTACTTCGTTACTTGGCAGCAGCGGAGGCGGCGGCCACCTTGGCGGCGGTGGAGAAGTGAGGGGACATGAAACGCTGAAGGTTGAAGTAGGTCAGCTCATCGCCGTCCTTCAACTTGAGAAGCTTCTTCAACTTGGCATCAGGAAGAATGCGACGACCATTCTCCTTGTCCTGGAGCTTGTTGTCGCGGATGTAGGTGTTGATCTCGCGAGTAACCTCAGTCCTGGCCATCTCGGAACCGTTGCTCTTGCCGAGGAAGGCAGCGAGCTCGTTGGAAATCAGAGTGGGCTTCACAAAGCCGGAAGGCTGGCGATTAATATTCTTGCGACGCTTCTTCTCGGTGGCCTTGCGGGCGGCACGCAACTCGCGCTCAACCTGACGCTCAATACCGCGAAGCTCGGAACGGAGGGATGCAAGAGCGGACACGAGGGTCTGCAACTTGGAATGAGACGCAGCGAACAAGCCGCTGTCAGCGGCAACCGCTGCGGCAGCGTCAGCTACAACAGGAGCAGCACTCGCTGCACCGGCGGCAGGAGACGCGGCGGCAGCAGCAGCAGCAGGCTTCTGCTTGACGATTTTGGGCTTGGGTGCGGCGGCAGCAGCGCCACCGGCGGATGCAGAAGCGGCGCCGGGAGCAGGGGATGCAGCGGCGGGCTTAGGAGTCTTGGGCTTAGCGACGGGGGCAGCAGAAGCGGAAGATTGAGTGGCCGAACTGGAAGGAGCGGCGGAAGCGGGGGTAGAAGCAGGAGCAACTTTGGCCATTTTGAGAGCGTGTGTGGTGTGGTTGTTGGTTATACACCTACTATAAATGTCCGTTTAAGTGATTTTCGAACATAATATATATATTATATATCACAATATATTTTATTTGTGCGCATTTGTTACGATGGTTCGGGCATGTATCAATCAATCAATGTTCGATGATTAAAAAAAATAAAATAATATTCAACATATTCAACATATTCAACATATTCAACATATTCAACATATTCAACATATTCAACATAACTTTACGTCCGCATCAAAATCACACCCTTTAAACGTAAGTCGTCGTTGTTTGCAAAATGCGCTGAAATCATACGGGGTAATGACCGTCCATGGAACCGTTTTATCTAAAAACCCGCCCGCAATCAAAATAAATGACACCAATGCACTGCACCAAAATGAAGTTGTTTTTTGAACGCTCTGATTTGTCGCGTCAATTTGTTCAAACGTTTTCGACTCATCAAAATAACATTTTATCCAATCGATTGGATTCAAGTCATATGGACAGCTCCTTGTTTTCGAATATGCAGTTTTTATACCCTCCGTCATTGCGCGTTTACCAGAATCGGCGTCAGTATTGGCATCGGAGTAAAATCGGATACGACGCACATACAAGTGGCCGTAGTCACCTTTCGCATATTCGGCCCATACCTTGGATAGCGGACACACTTGCACCCCGAACTTGAAATCACCCGAAACTGCGTCTGGAAATGTCTCTTTGCCGCTTTCCAATACATAGTATTCCTCTTCGCACAAGCTTTCATCCAACCATGTAGGGCGGTGCAATACAATACTTATATGACTGTAGTCCGAACTTGTGAACCACTCTATCATACGAGAGTACCAGTATTTGGTGGTATTGTATAATAGAATATCTCCTGTGTTAAATCTGTGCAAATCTGGTTGCATGGTTTGTTGTTATATTGTATTGTATTGTATTGTATTTTGTATAATATTATAAAAATTTTAATTTGTTTTATTTTTTTTTACAGATTTATTTTTTGCCTTTATTTTTCTACGTCTTGAACCACCGTTACGGCCTTTTGGGCTTTTAGAACCATTCGGGCTTTTAGAACCATTTGGGCTTTTAGAACCATTTGGGCTTTTAGAACCATTTTGGACTTTGGACCCCTTTGGACTTTCGCCATTTTTTAATGTCAGCACATGCTTACTCTGCAAAGGAAATTGTGGAAACGCAAGTTTACTACTCTGCATGATGCCGTGCATGCCAGGCGCACGTGCGCCATGGGAGAAATATCGTTTCAACCGGTCCGCTATATCGGTGGATCCAAACATACGCGCCAACGATTTTTTTGTGGTGTTAGCAATTATACCCTTCAAAAGGTTCCTTTTAAATGTAAGTGTGGGATGTACTAATGGGTCATGACCCATTCTTTGGGCGATAAGTCTTGACATTGCGCCAAACCCTCGCGACGCTATCGCAAGTTGACCCCGGTTAGTCAAATGCCTGCAGTTCCATATGTTCCCTGTATTGGTTGCCAGAAGCGACGCCGTAGGGTGAAACGCCACAGACCAAACAGTCCTGCGGTTCCCTCCAATGCTCGTATCCAGAGTCGCCACACAAGTCGCAGACGAGTAGTCGGATGACAGCAGCCACAATCTCACGGTCTTGTCGTCGCTACCGGTTGCCAGAAGCGGCGGGTTTGCGGTTGGGTGAAACGCCACAGAGTCGACAGACCTGCTGTGCCCCACCAGAGTCGCCACACAAGTCGCAGACGAGTAGTCGGATGACAGCAGCCACAATCTCACGGTCCTGTCGATGCTACCGGTTGCCAGAAGCGGCGGGTTTGCGGTTGGGTGAAACGCCACAGAGCCGACAGACCTGCTGTGCCCTCCATTGCTCTTATCCAGAGTAGCCACACAAGTCGCAGACGAGTAGTCGGATGACAGCAGCCACAATCTCACGGTGCTGTCGGTGCTGCCGGTTGCCAGAAGCGGCGGATTTACGGTTGGGTGAAACGCTACAGAGTTGACACAGCTGCCGGGCCCCGCCATGGCCACACAAGTCGCAGACGAGTGGTCGGATGACAGCAGCCACAATCTCGCGGTCTTGTCGTAGCTGCCGGTTGCCAGAAGCGGCGGGTTTGCGGTTGGGTGAAACGCCACAGAGTTGACACAGCCTGTGTGCCCCTTCAGAGTCGCAACACAAGTCGCAGACGAGTTGTCGTGTGAGGACAGCAGCCACAATCTCACAGTGTTGTCGTTGCTACCGGATGCCAGAAGCGGTGGGTTTGCGGTTGGGTGAAACGCCACAGAGTTGACATAGCCTGTGTGCCCCACCAGAGTCGCCACACAAGTCGCAGACGAATAGTCGGATGACAGCAACCACAATCTCACGGTATCGTCGTAGCTGCCGGTTGCCAGAAGCGGTGGGTTTGCGGTTGGGTGAAACGCCACAGAGACAAAGGTCGGGTTTTCCAGCGTTGCTAAAAGCGGAATATTTATATTCATGTAACTTGCTTATGAATTTATGAATTATATATATTATACTTATATTAAATTAGTTATTATAATAATAAATTAATAATCTATCAATAATCGTCGTCGCGCGAAAATACGGTCACCGGAGTTCCGCCATCTTTCAACATGATTGTGTGTTCAAACTGCGCGGTTACGCCGCGTTCAACGCACAGTGGCGGATAGCAATATAATACGTCATGTTTCACAAGCAACGCCAACGGAGTTCGGTCACACGAGTTAGTATACCGCTCTGCAAACGGCAAAGTCTTGAACCGCGTTTTTATTTGAGAGAATAGTCTCTGAACGGATTGTATTTTAAAAATTGGTGAATGAAATTGAAACGCTAACTGCGCTGCACTGTATCGCATAAATCCGGGGTTCAGTCTATAAATGTTGCCGGCTCCTTTCTCTCGAGCTTCACAATCCGTTTCCAAATTGGCATCCGTTGCTCCGAACGTTTCGATTGCGTATACACCCGCTACAAACCGTTCCCGCGAATCGCGAACGCTGCTCGCTCGTCCCGGTAGAAACATGTTTCCGTGAATGACTTCATGCAGTATATTGTGTCCACCCAAATTGGATATGGGATACACGTCATATGACCGCATAACTTCTTCCACAGATTGCGACCATTCCAGCACAGGAGCGTCAATACCGATGTTTCGTATACCCGTGTCAGTTGATTCTCTCATACATTTGGCAAGCACTTCATATCGTTCTTCATCTATTTCATTTTGATTTATATTTTTCGTCAGGTTATTGCTATTATTTTTGGTTTTGTCATTTGGTTTCGCCGATATTGTGGTGAAATCGCAGTCGCATGAAACGCGCTCTGTAAATGCAGAATCAATAATCCAACCGTTTATCTCAGTTCCAAAATCTATCTTTACGACATCAGAAATCGAGAGAATACCGTCATCCATTGAACTTGGATGATAATGTGCTGCACATTCATTTACAGAAATACCTACCGGAAATCCAATGCCACCATTTATTGTGGTAAAATTGTGTTCCGATGATGATGATGATGATGCCATTATATCCGATGCGTGCATTTTTGTAGAAGTTTCAATAAAATCTGCAATATCCACGAATTTGGCACCGGCTCGAATAACACGCTGGTCTCTCAAATCACGTCTTACCTTTTTATGCACTTCAGCTGCCAGGCGCAGTGACGCATCTGCCGAACTCATCATCTCAATTTCGTCTTGTTTGTTAGTTACTGTTACTTTATTACTTTATATAATAAACTTAATAAACTACTTATATTTATATGTTTTATACGTGTTTATTAGTCGATGATAGTAAAACCGGCCACCGCCCAATCGCTTGCTGTGTCACTTAACGCGGCATCTCCGCTCGAATTTGATTTTGCAGTTGCACGCACTCGAACCCATTGCATAAATGAAGAACCTATCTTTCCGCTTGCGGATGCGTATATTGAATACGTCGACGTAATCACCGTCGCGGGAGTTATCGTTGCAGCCGGCGCAGAATACTCTCCGAATATTTGCTGATTCGAATTTAGAGCAAACCACACGCTCTCGTCTCCAGTTGCAGGCGTTTGTTCTATAAGCGCATACTGTATTTCATAACTATATGACGTAGCAAGTGTGCCTCCATAATATGCTGGCGTGGTCCAGGTTATAAATATTGCCCCGCTACCGCCTTTCAGTGATGCACTTTTTAGAAGCTGGCCAGACAGCTTAGTGGGTGCGTCTGGTTTATACGCCTTCGTGCCGTATCTGTCGGATAAGAAGAGTTCGGGTCCAAATCCCAGTGAATTAGATGCGCATATTGCTACATCAAACGGCACGTTCGTTTCAAAAAAACGAAATGGTAATTGGAACGTATTCCCCGCATTTATGGAGACGGTGTATACGGTCGAATTCCACACATTAGCGGATGCATCCGTATACCGCGCTGCAATTGCCGGAGTGAAGTAATAATTTTTTGAAGAAACGCCGACCCCTTGACGATTATAGCTTGCAACGGCAGTTGCAATCGCATCCGTTGTAAGCGCTGGCACTCCCCCTGAAAGCGGTATAGATAAGCAACTCCTGGGACGAACGCGTATGCGATATCCAGTTATAGCATATCCGCCATTTGAAACGGGCGTTGACCACGTTATAACCGCACGTTGAGATTCTCTCTGAATTTTAAATAGCGCAGGTGCATCGGGTATTCTGCCTGGAGTTTGGCGTGTTTGCGCATACTGACCAATCGCTATGCACATATCCGGACCACGGGTAATATGATTCACTGCCGCTACCTGAAAATCATACGGAACGCCATTCATAAGCGGCTGCCGAGCTTGAAATGGCGCAGATGATGGGTCGATGTAGTCATACACATTGGTTGACGTATCGCGCACCGCATTGGTATACCGAAATGAAACATTTTGATATTTGGTGATTGGGAAAAGCTGGGAATTACCGCTGTTATCGCGACCTGTTTCTGCAGTGGTAATCAGATATCCGCTCACGGTGGCATTAATATTTAATTTTTCGCTCGATTGTGGATACACCAACGGGTGCCAATACAGATCGTTATACTGGCGATATCGCACCACATAGTAATTTGCAAAGGGGTAGCCATTGTTCAAAAGTCCCTGATTCCACGTCCAACTAAGTTTTGTGGTTCCGTCGGCGATAGTGGCGCTTAAATCCATAACGGGTTTGGCGAATGTTCCTGGGATTATTGTGGCATACGCGTCAGTTGTTCCAATGCGGTCAGGTAGCCATCGTATTCCCACATCGTTTTGCACTCCGATGCGAACATTATAGCTCACATCATTCGTGAGCGAAGGTTGGATTGGAATCGGCGGATTGGATGATAAGTCGCCGTAATAATCCACAACGATGTTATTTCGCGAATAATCAAAAGTTACTCTGGACGGGTCTTTGATTTGACACTGCGTAAGAGGAAGAACACGCCTTGTGAAATACACATCATTAACTGATTTATATTGTATTATATAGTTTTCGAGATCATACCCACCGTTGT
>Ga0114964_10003775_pt1 | contig 10128 bp, 7 predicted proteins | sample C_131016_MF_Meta_FD_92638 | JGI IMG/M metagenome (GOLD analysis project Ga0114964, IMG submission 92638) | Freshwater microbial communities from Lake Croche, Canada to study carbon cycling - C_131016_MF_MetaG | ecosystem: Environmental > Aquatic > Freshwater > Lake | place: Lake Croche, Canada... | reverse complement strand
TTTGACGCCCCACATTCCGCCATGAAAACCATCACCTTAAGACCTGGCAAAGAGCGCTCTTTGCTCAAAGGGCATCCCTGGGTGTTTGACACGTCCATTGCCAAGGGGTCAGCCGACGCAGGAGAGACGGTTCGAGTGCACTCCAGTGAAGGGGCTTTTTTGGCCTGGGCGTCTTTCAGTCCGAGCTCCAAAATCAGGGCGCGGGTGTGGAGCTTTGATGAAACCACCCGCATCGATGAGGGCTGGATGGACACCTTGGTGGAGCGTGCCATTGCCATGCGGGATCGGCTGGAGTGGGCAAGCTCAGGCGTTCGGCTCGTTCACGCCGAGTCCGATGGGCTGCCCGGCCTCATTGTGGACCGCTACAACGACACCTTGGTCTTGCAAATCTCCAGCACCGGGGTGGAGCGGTTCAAGGGGGCCATTGTTCGCTCCCTGATCAAGCACACAGGACTCTCGAAGATTTTTGAGCGATCGGACACGAGCTCCAGAAAACAAGAGGGACTCGAACCCCGTTTGGGGTGGCTGCAGTGGTCGGATCTTCAATCCCTGGCCGCCCCAGGCGTTCTTGCAAAGGCCGACCCCAATGCACTCTCACCCATGGCCTTGCAACCTGGGCCAGGGGCTGAGGCGTTGAGCACACGGCTCACCATCCAGGAGCATGACTGGCAACTGTGCCTGGACATTGAAGCAGGCCACAAAACCGGTTTTTATCTCGATCAACGCGACTCCAGAGCCACTTTGGGCCGCTATGTGGCGTCGTTGGGGCTCTCGCGGGTGCTCAATTGTTATGCCTACACCGGCGGCTTCACGGTCGCGGCCTTGCATGGCATGAAAGCGTCGGGTGCGCTGGCCCAGGGAGGGCATGTCACCAGCGTGGATTCTTCGGCACCTTCATTGGAGATGGGGCGACACAATACAAAGATCAATGGTTTTGACGAGGCCAGTACGACTTGGAGGGTGGCGGATGTGAATGCAAGTTTGCGCCAATTTTTGGAGCAAGGGGAGCAGTTTGACGCCATTGTGCTTGACCCCCCCAAATTTGCACCGACGAGTGTCCATGTGGAGCGAGCGGCCAGGGCTTACAAGGACATCAACCGTTTGGCGCTCAAGCTCTTGGCACCTGGCGGGGTGCTGCTCACTTTCAGTTGCTCGGGCGGGGTGAGTCCTGAGCTTTTTCATCAAATTGTTGCCTCTGCCGGCGCTGACGCCCAGGTCGACGGCTTCATTTTGGAGAGGCTACAAGGGGCGAGCGACCATCCCATGACCCTGAATTTCCCCCAGGGGGACTATTTAAAAGGCTTGGTGGTGATGAAAAAGTGAGGTTTAATGCTCTGTGTTTGATTTGAACCGTGCTTGATCGACAAGGAGATGCCTCGCCAAGGTCTTGGTGTGGGATCATCAGGGTGATTGGGTCTTGATTTTCGGGTTTTGGGACCCATCTGTTGTGTTTTGATATTTGTTGAAAGCGCTTTTATGTTGATTCCTGCCACCATCTTGACCGGTTTTTTGGGCTCTGGAAAAACCACCCTGCTCAAACGCGTGTTGTCTGAAGCCCATGGGCAAAAAATTGCGGTCATTGAAAACGAGTTTGGCGAGGAGAACATCGACAACGATATTTTGCTCTTGGAGAGCAAGGAGCAAATTATCCAGATGAGCAATGGCTGCGTGTGCTGCACCATCCGTGAAGACTTGCGCACGACGCTCACCGATTTGGCGCAAAAGCGGCGCAAAGGCGAGATTGAATTTGACCGTGTGGTCATTGAGACCACCGGTTTGGCCGATCCAGGCCCTGTGGCGCAGACCTTTTTCATGGACGATGAGATTGCGGAGAGCTTTTTATTGGACTCCATCTTGACCTTGGTGGATGCCAAACACGCGGCTCAGCAACTCAACGACCGCCAAGAAGCTCGCCGTCAAGTGGGTTTTGCCGATCAGATTTTCATCTCCAAAGCCGACTTGGTGAGCGAGGATTCTCTGCAAGCCTTGGAGCACCGCTTGAAACACATGAACCCCAGGGCGCCGATGCGGCGTGTGCACTTTGGAGAAGTGGGCATTGCCGATGTCTTTGATTTGAAGGGTTTCAATCTCAACGCCAAGCTCGACATCGACCCGGACTTTTTAACCGATGATCATGCTCACGGACATGACCACCATGACCACGATCATCACGACCATGAGCACCATGACCACGAACATGGCGAGCACTGTGACCACCCCAGTCACCAAGCGCATGGCCACGATGACCATGCTCACGCTCACCATCACCACCATGATGATGACGTCAAGAGCTTTGTTTTCAAATCGAAAAAACCCTTTGATCCCGCCAAGTTGGAAGACTTTTTGGGAGCCATTGTGAACATTTACGGCCCCAAAATGCTACGCTACAAGGGGGTGCTTTACATGAAGGGGACGGATAAAAAAGTCATCTTCCAGGGGGTTCACCAGTTGATGGGCAGCGATTTGGGGCCGGCATGGGGGGTGGGGGAAGAGAAAATCAACAAAATGGTTTTCATCGGAATTGATTTGCCCAGAGATATTTTTCTCCAAGGTCTCGAACAGTGCTTGGTGTGAGTACAATCCGCGCGCCACAAGGGCTTTATTCAACCATCTCGTTGACGGGGCTGCAACGTGCTCACTAGCCTATTGGCCGTATTTTTTGGCTCAACAAAAGGGCGTCCAAACGCCACTGTGGAACGCGAGGAGACAAGCATGACAAAAAAAGTAAATTCGCCCCCAAAGTCCAAGCCAGGCTCAACCGCCAAGGCTGTCACTGCTTCTTCCAAGACGCCTCAAACCAAAGTGCCACAGAAGACGCTTGCCAAAACACCCGCCAAGACTGCTGCAAAGACACCCGCGAAAGCATCCTCCAAGACCCCTTCTAAACCCGTGAAGGCGCCAGTCAAAACTGCTGTCAAAGTAACTGCGAAGGGTCCAGCGAAAGCACCGGTCAAATCACCCGTCAATGCAAAAGTGAAAGCACCGACTGCTGCACCGGCAAAGACGCTAGCCAAAGCTCCCGCCAAGACGCCTGCAAAAACTGCCGCCAAAGCGCCGGTTCAAGTGGCCGCCAAGCTGCCAGTGAAGGCCCAAACCGCGGCAAAAGCGCCGCTCAAAACGCCAGCAAAAGCACCCCTGAAGTCGCCAGTGAAAGCGGCTGTCAAAGTGGTGTCCAAAGCCAACCAACCAGTGCCAGCCAAAGTGGCCGCAAAATCCACAGCCCAAGTGCCTGCCAAAGCTGTGCTCAAAGCGCCAGCCAAGGCTGTGCCTGTTGTGGCACCCAAGCCCGTGCCTGTGGCTCCCAAGCCTTCCAACCATGCTGTTCGCCCACCGGCCACCCCGCCCTTGAAGCCCTCGGTTCAGGGGCCCAAAGTGGTCGCGGGTCAAACCATTGTGCAGCCACAAAACAAAAAATCCTCCCGAGGCGCGAAAGCGGCCTCGATGGTTCCTCCTCCTCCCTTGGCTGTGGTGTCCACCAATGCGGCCAAGTCTAGTTTTGGGCCTGCTGATGCCCCTTCTCTTCCGTCTGTGATTCCCGTGATACCTAAAAAAGATAGCAAACTGGCCAACAATTGGAAAACCAAACCCGTCGCTGAGCTCACCGATGCAGAGGTGATTGCCATGCCAGACGCCGAGTACATGAACGATACTCAAATGGCGTTTTTTCGCTTGAAACTCTCGCAGCTCAAGCAAGACATGCTCAACAACGCCGGTCAAACGACTGAGAACTTGCGCGAAGATACCGTGGTGGTGCCCGATCCGGCTGATCGGGCCACCATCGAAGAGGAGCATGCGCTAGAGCTGCGCACCCGCGACCGGGAGCGCAAATTGCTCAAGAAAATTGAGCAATCCATTCAGCGCATTGACGCGGGTGACTATGGCTACTGCGATGAAACGGGCGAGGCCATTGGCGTGGGTCGCTTGCTGGCCAGGCCCACGGCCACGTTGTCACTCGAGGCGCAGCAGCGCCGTGAGCTCAAACAAAAAATGTTTGGTGATTGATCCACTCTAGGCATGCCCAACGGCTCTCTCGAACAATAGCCCGATTGCTGCCTGGGTCCGCGTGCAGGAGCCATGCCTGTGATCGAACCCCTTCATCCTGGGTGGAGCGCTTGCCGCGGCAAGTCTTCTCCTTGAAGTCACCGCTTTGTAGCCCTCACGGCTTGGTGAGGTTTGCAAGACCGTGGTGGCGAGGGCTCTCGGCCTCCACGGCCCCAATGGTCGAAAAAATACCTCAGCTTGGGGTGTGTTCAATCGACGCTTTTTGGTTTGAGCTTGAGCGCCCGAGTGTCTGAGTCACGCGACAAGCATGGAACGCAAACCACCACTTTGCCGAAATCCTTTGGCATTGTTCTTATTCATCTGTCACATGCAGTTGTTTTCCTAAGTCCTTCATTTTTAACGATATTAATCTCAATGAATTCTTTGAAATCAGGCTAAGTCATTGATTTCATTGAAAAAAGCAATAAATACCTGTTGCGAAATTTATAATTCCTGATACAGTGCAATAAAGTGCAATTAAGTGGGAAAAAGTTTATACTTTTTAACCCATGGAGGAGGCGTTGTTGGTGCCTTCGATTTGCAGCGCTTTTTGTCGTGTCATTCAAAGGGAATTCATTACCGTGTTTCAAGGTGCATCATCGCTGAGTCTAGACGGCAAGGGTCGGTTATCCATACCGACTCGGCACCGCGACGTGCTCGCGGTCAATGCGGCCTCGCAACTCACCATCACGCGTCACCCGCACGGCTGTTTGATGATGTTCCCCCGCCCCGAATGGGAGCAGTTCAGGGCGCGAATTGCCGCCTTGCCCATGGATGCGCAATGGTGGAAGCGAATATTTTTAGGCAACGCCATGGATGTGGAGATGGACGGCACCTCTCGCGTGCTGCTTTCGCCCGAGCTCAGGCACGCCGCCACGATCGAGAAAGAAGTGATATTGCTCGGGATGGGGAACCATTTTGAGATTTGGGACAAGAGCACGTACGAGTCCCAAGAGGCCTTGGCCATGAAAGCACAAATGCCCGATGTGTTCAAAGAATTTTCCTTTTAAGCTTGATGGAGCAAGACACATGGACGCACAACACCGTGTTGTTGCACGAGGCGGTCGATGCCTTAGAGGTGCAGCGTTCGGGCGTGTTTGTCGACGCCACCTTCGGCCGGGGTGGACATTCGGCGCTTGTTCTCTCCAAGCTCAATCCGATGGGGTCCTTGATCGCTTTCGACAAAGACCCAGAGGCGGTGCAGGCAGCCCAACGCATTCAAGATCCGCGCTTTTCGATTCGGCACGAGGGCTTTGTGCACTTGGCCGATTTGCCGCGTGCGAGTGTGGCGGGTGTGCTGATGGATCTGGGGATCAGCTCGCCACAGATCGACAACCCACTGCGTGGATTTTCATTTCGCTTCGACGGGCCCTTGGATATGCGAATGGATCCGACTCGGGGCGAGCCATTGAGTGCTTGGCTCGAGCACGCAGACCAAGACAAGATTGCGCAGGTGATACGTGAGTATGGAGAAGAACGGTTTGCTGTATCGATTGCAAAGGCGATTGTTGCTCGCCGACAAGAACGGGGCACTCCTCAAACCACCGCAGAGTTGGCCCAACTCGTGGCTGGCGCGGTCAAAACCCGCGAGTCGGGCCAGGATCCTGCAACGCGCACATTTCAGGCTTTTCGGATTTTCATCAATGGCGAGCTTGAAGAGTTGCAACAAGCGTTAGAGGCGAGTTTGAATATTTTGGAGTCAGGGGGCAGATTGGTGATCATCAGTTTTCATTCGCTTGAAGATCGAATTGTCAAACAATTCATTGCCAAGCATTCGAAAGCGCCTTATGACAGGCGTGCGCCCTTTGCTGTCCCTCAAATCATGCAGCTCGAGAGCATTGCCCGCGTCAAGCCAAGCGACGAAGAGATCAAGCGCAACCCGCGTGCGCGTTCGGCCATCATGCGCGTGGCCCAGAAGATAGCTAGCCCTGAGGGGGTTCGCTCATGACAAGACTCAATGCATTGCTCTTGATTGCGGTGTTGTGCAGTGCTTTTTATTTGGTGCGAACCCAATACGATTCAAGACGCTTGTACACCGAGTATGACCACGCCCGCTCCGAGTCCAGACGGCTGGACTTGGAGAGAGAACGACTCGAAGTCGAGCGCCGGTCTCAGGGAACTTCTCTGAGGGTTGAGAAAGTGGCCAAAGAGCAGTTGCACATGAAAAACGTGACACCTGCCATCACACAGTATGTGCTCGAGCCCGCTCAAGTGCTGGCCCATGGTGCGAAGTCCACCTCTGAGCCCAAAGCCACTCCCCGGGCCATGCCCCAGACCGCTCCCAATGTGGCGCCAGCCAACGCAACCCACACCGACCCACCCATGAAAACCCAAGTGGCGGGTTCACTGGCACTTAAAAACGAGAGCAGCTCTCGGATCGACATACCATGAGTCGAAAAAGCGTGCAATTCACCTCCAGCCCCTTGCTTGCGAGCAAGACGCCCATTTGGCGCAGCCAATTCATTGTGGCGCTCATTGCTCTGGGTTTTTTAGGATTGATTGTTCGCGCGGCTTTTGTGCAGGTCACTGAAAACGATTTCTTCAAACGACAAGGTGTGGTGCGTTTTGTGCGGACCCAAGACATTCCTGCGGATCGCGGCAAGATCTTTGATCGCAATGGTCAAATTTTAGCCTCCAGTGTGGCGGTGCCCAGTATCTTTGCCACCCCTGAAGACCTCGACCGAGATCCCGTCAAGATGGCGCAATTGGCCAAGCTCTTGGAGATGACCCTGCCAGATTTGCAAAACCGCACCAAGGATGAAGACAAGGGATTCGTATGGCTCAGGCGCATGGTCGATGAGCCCATGGCCGATCAAGTCAAGGCCCTCAAAATCAAGGGCATTGGTGTGCGCAAAGAGTACAAGCGTATCTATCCCGAGGGTGAGGCCGTGGCGCATGTGGTGGGTTACACCACCATCGAGAACAATGGACAAGATGGAGCAGAACTCACGTTCAATACCAATTTGACGGGCCACAAGGGATCGAGGCGCATCATTAAAAATCGTTTTGGTGAAGCCGTGGAAGACATGGGCCAAACACTGGCCCCTGTGGATGGCCAAGACTTGCAATTGAGCATCGACTCCAAAGTGCAGTACTTTGCCTATCAAAAGCTCAAAGATGCAGTGGTTGGACACAAAGCCATCGCCGGTAGCATCGTGGTGCTCGATGTGAACACGGGGGAAGTGCTGGCTTTGGCCAATTACCCCAGCTTCACCCCCAATAGCCACACCAATTTGACCGGTGCACAGTTGAGAAACCGGGCCATCACGGACACCTTCGAGCCAGGCTCCACCATGAAGCCCTTTGTGGTGGGTTTGGCCCTGGAGCAAGGCATTGTCACGCCTGACACCATCATTCAAACAGGGGGGGGCAAGTTGGCCATGGGGGGATTCACGATTCGAGACGACTCTCCCAATGGGGCCATCTCGGTGAGGCAAGTGATTCAAAAGTCCAGCAACATTGGCGCAGTCAAGATCTCTCTTCAAATGCCGCCTCAACAACTGTGGGGCATGTTCACCCAGGTGGGTTTTGGACAAAAGCCCCAGGTGCCCTTTCCCGGCTTGGTGGGGGGCAAGCTCAGGTCTTACAAAACTTGGCACCCCATAGAGCAAGCCACCATGAGTTATGGCTACGGCTTGTCGGTGAGTTTATTTCAGTTGGCCCATGCCTACACCCTATTTGCAAGAGAAGGGGAGATCATTCCGTTGTCGCTCATGAAGCACAATGAGCATGTGGCTGGCGTGCGGGTCATCTCCAAGCAGCATGCCGATGAGGTGAGACAAATGCTGCACATGGTTGCGGGTCCTGGTGGGACTGCGCCCAAGGCACAAACCATGGGCTATTCGGTCGGCGGCAAAACCGGCACGGCGCACAAAGTGCAAGGCAATGGGTACAGCAACAAATACCGTGGGTTTTTTGTTGGCATGGCCCCGATTGAAAACCCGCGCATCATCGTGGCCGTGATGATTGATGAGCCCACCGACGGATTTTATTTTGGCGGAGACGTGGCCGCTCCCGTGTTCAGTCAAACCGTGCAACAAGCGCTCAGGGTCATGGGCATTCAGCCCGATATGCGGGTCAAGCCCCAAGTCGTGGCCAAAGCCGAGCCGGAGTCATTTTGATGCAATGCCTGCAGTCACCTCAAGCGGCGGCCGATTGGCTCCAGTCCATGGTGGTCAAGTGCGTGCCAAGTGAAGATTCATCGCGCCTCGCGACGCTCCAAACGGACTCCAGAGCCCTTCAAACGGGCGATGTGTTTTTGGCCTATGCGGGTCGCAGGCATGACGCCCGCTCCTTGGTGCCTCAGGTACTCGCACAAGGCGCGCGAGCGTGTTTGGTCGACTTGCAAGACGCGGACCCTTTGAAGCAAGGCGAGTTGGGCCAGATTTTTCCGGGTGTGAGTGATGAAACCTGCGCGGCCTTGGTCCAAGACACACGGGTGGCCTTCATGCCTGACTTGAAGTCATCCCGGGGTTGGGTCGCTGCACACTATTACGGCAACCCTTCACACCAACTCAAAGTCTTGGCGGTCACGGGGACGAATGGCAAAACCACGTGCACATGGTGGTTGGCCCAAGTCTTGGCCAAGCTCGGCGGGCGCTGCGCCCTGGCAGGCACCTTGGGGTTGGGTGAGCTGGAGTGGCAAGCCGCGAAAGTGGGGCAGGGCCATGAGGCTGCTTACCGCCTCAAGCCTTTGCACTCGCAACAGGCTTTTGGTGCGCATGTCCTTGGCGGTCTCACCACCTTTGAATCCAACGAGTTGCAGCATGCCATGCACTTTTGCCGCTCAGAGCGCTTTACGCACATGGCCTTGGAGGCCTCCTCGATTGGATTGAAAGAAGGGCGCTTGAGTGGTACACAAATCGAAGTGGCCATTCTCACCAACCTCACGCAAGATCACTTGGACTATCACGGTGACATGGTGTCTTATTGGCAGGCCAAGAAGGCGCTTTTTGCAGAAATGAACCCCAAAGCCGTGGTGATCAATCTTGACGATGCACACGGATTGGCCTTGTACTTGGAGTTGAGACTTGCCAGGCAAAGTGGAGCACAGATGAAGCCCCACCCACAAATAGTCGCCTACACCAACGGGGTGGAAAAAATTCGCCAAGCGCTGGCTGGCTCCGCCATGGCAAGTCTTGCTGGTCTTGCCCATGTCAATGTCGATTCGCTTGTCAACGACATTTTGAGCGCAGACCACATTGCCCTCCGTGACGATGGCACCTGGGCTTTTGAGCTGAGTTGGCAAGGCCAACGCGCGGCCTTTGAGCTCAAGGTTTTGGGTCGCTACAACGTGAGCAACTTCTTGGCCGTGCTGGGCTCCTTGTTGGCACTCGGTGTGGATTGGCAACAAGCGCTTTCGCATTGTGAAGAGTTGCAGGCGGTGAGCGGTCGCATGCAGCGCATGGCACGAGAAGGCACGCCCACGGTGGTCATCGATTATGCCCACACGCCTGATGCGTTGACGCAAGTCCTCACCTCGCTGCAAGAGATCACCAAAACGCAAGGCGCCAAGCTATGGTGTGTGATGGGTTGTGGAGGCGAGCGAGACCGCTCCAAGCGAGGCTTGATGGGACACGCAGCCCAGACCCTGGCCGATCATGTGGTGCTCACCTCGGACAACCCCAGGCATGAAAACCCGCTCGCCATCATCGAAGACATTGCATCGGGCATGACCCCAGAGCGTGTCCACCGTCAGGTCGACAGACAACTGGCCATCGAATGGGCCCTCTCGAACGCCGCGCAAAAAGACTGGGTCTTGGTGGCCGGGAAAGGGCATGAATCCTACCAAGAGGTGTCGGGTGTCAGGCTGCCCTTCAGCGATCACGACGTGGTGGCCAGGGCCTTGGAGCGTGAACGCGCCAATCGCGCCAGTCGCGCCAGTCGCTCACCCCTTTGCACAAGTGCGGGGAGACCGTCGTGAGCGAGGTCCTGCACCAACCCTGGTCCCATGGCTCCACACCGAGCGCGCACGCACTCTCAGGCACGCTGGAGGCCAAGCTTGCCCATGTTGCCGATCCGAAAGCTCACTTCCAGCCCATGAATTTGAGTTGGTCGCAGTTGCGCGGCTTCATGGCGAGCAGTCCG
>Ga0114964_10003774_pt1 | contig 10128 bp, 23 predicted proteins | sample C_131016_MF_Meta_FD_92638 | JGI IMG/M metagenome (GOLD analysis project Ga0114964, IMG submission 92638) | Freshwater microbial communities from Lake Croche, Canada to study carbon cycling - C_131016_MF_MetaG | ecosystem: Environmental > Aquatic > Freshwater > Lake | place: Lake Croche, Canada... | reverse complement strand
CAGGCAAAAAACAGATAACCGTTAAGTCGGATGTTCTGGAAAAGATTGTCAAGGAAGCAATCCTTGATGGCAGGTTGCCTGTCCTAGGTTTTCACCTTAATGGTGAGAACTATGTGGCATTAACTGAAGATGACTTTCTGGAGATTCGGCAAAATCTTCAGGAGTGTACGTGCGAGACCCACGGGACGTAGAGAATTGGCGAGCGGATGCTAAGTGTTTGGGAAAAAACACCGAACTATGGTATCCTCCAAGAGACAAGGACCTATACACAGAGATAGCAACTCAGTCTAAAGCAATTTGTTTAGGCAAAGACGGACTACCTCCGTGTCCAGTAAGACAAGAATGTTTACTGTATGCTTACAAAAAAGACGAAGAGTACGGTATCTGGGGTGGGTTAAGTAGAAGAGAGAGAAACGCTTTAGTAAGAAAAGCCGAAAGAAACGGTCTTACTTTAGAAGAGTGGTTGGAGAAAAAATAAATGACATACGAACCTTTTAAATGCCCAGATTGTTCAGTCTGGTGGCGTGGAGAAACACACAAGTGTGAACTTCCACCCGCGGTAACCGTGACGGTAAAGCCGCCAGCCGTTGCTGAAAAAACTAAAAGTGATGGTTGGAACATAGGAATTGGTTCATACCCAAAGCACTATAACTGCTACGTTTGCGGAAAAGAATTATCTAAGTTAGACTTAGTTCAACAATACAAACGTTGTAAAAATTGTCGAAACACAAAGGGGCACGGAAGATATGGCAAGTACAAAGAATACCCATCCCACGGGAACGCTTAAAAAGTTGGTAGATGCGGGTAAAAAGAATACTCGTGTTGTTGGTTCTGTAGAACGTTGGCTGTTAGCACAGCCAAAGGATACTAGCCGACCTACGGATGTTATTCATCCATCAGCAATGGTAAAACCTGACTGGTGCCACCGTGCAGAATACTATACGCTTCAAGGTGCTGAGCCAGCGCCTTCTAAGTTCAAAGCTTCTATGAAGCAGTACTTAGTATTTGAAGAGGGGCATCGTATCCATGACCGTTGGCAGACGTGGTTTTGGAATATGGGAAAGATTTATGGCAAGTGGCAATGTCTTAGCCCGTTGTGTTCTAAAACATTCTATGAGTTAAGTCCATCTGTTTGTTTGTACTGTGGCTCTGGTATTAAGTACCGTGAAGTTCCCGTGTTTAGCCCTGCTCACAGCATCTCAGGTCATGCTGATGGTTGGCTTAAGGGTTTTAAGGATGACTTACTTCTTGAAATTAAATCAGTAGGAGAAGGCTCTGTTCGTTGGGAAGACCCAGCAGGATGGAAAGCATACGACCAGAACTTTAAGAAGTATTGGTCTGACATGCACCAGCCGTTTTACTCTCATCTCATGCAGGCTCAGGTATACATGAAGCTCCTTGAGATTATGAACCCAGAGGACCATCCTAAAGAGGCAGTATTTATTTATGAGTCTAAGGTTGACCAAGAGATTAAAGAGTTAATTGTTCGTAAAAGCGACTTTGGGGTAACAGAACTATTCGATGCGGCTCTTATGATTAATGAGTGCATTAAAAACCAAACACCACCATCGTGTAATGTTAGTCAAGGTAAGTCCTGCTACAAGTGTGAGGTATACAATGATTAAAATGAACGTAGGTAAGCAAGCCGCTTTAACTTTAGGCGTCATGCGTACCCAGGGTTTTGATGTTAGTTCAGAGTTTGACGGTGTTGTACCACAAATGCCAGAAGATATTACTGACTATGACGACTTAGGTGTTATGCGGTTATGGCAGGAGTACAACGCTTACTTAGCTTTTATTTTGGCTCAGGTCACTGTAGCCACTATGGATGAGGCATCTTCTAAGAAGACACTAGACCTTATTGAGGCTAAGTACAGCGCTAAACACACTCAACCTAAGATGACAGTATCGGCTATTAAAGCATTAGTAATGGCTGAGGAAGAAGTTTTAGATGCAGATTACGAGTATTTTGTGGCACACAATTACCGTAAAGGTATGGAAATGTTGTACACCAACGTAGAACGTGACTGTGCTTTTATCAGCCGTGAATTAACACGCCGCACCTCAAGTAGTTTCAGCGGTAGAGCAAGTAAGTTTACAACCTGATGCGGGTATATATTGCTGGACCTATGGGTGGCATAAAAGATTGGAATTACCCAGAGTTTTTTAGAGTGGCTGAGGAACTTAAGGCATTAGGTTATGACGTTATCAACCCCGCAGAAAACAATGGAACAACTTTAGAAGATGCAATTGCCGATGTGGGTAGCATTGAAGAGCCCACACGTCCTTGGAGTTATTACATACGAAAAGACTTAAAACATCTTGCAGATGCTGACGCTATATGTTTACTAGATGGTTGGAAAAATTCTAAAGGTGCGCGACTTGAAGTAACAGTAGCCAAAGAATTAGATATGCCCATTTACATTTATCGTGATGGGAAACTTAAACCACGAATTGAAGTCATTGGCATTTCAGGGTATGCCCGTAGTGGCAAGGATACTATCGCAGAAAAGTTAGTAGAGCGGGGTTACATTCGTGGTTCATTTGCAGATGCTATCCGTGACGCTTTATACCGATTGAACCCATCCATTGATGCAACTGGCGTGTGTGATAAAGACGAGGTTGGAGTACGGCTTTATCTAGAGCCCGTTTCCTTGCAAGCATTAGTTGATAGGTGTGGTTGGGAAAATACAAAAGCCGAACCAGATGTTCGTAGATTACTTCAAGTGTTTGGTACTGAGGTTGGTCGTGAAATGTTTGGCGATAACATTTGGATTGACTATTTGTTTGACTCATTACCTGACGGGGCTAAGGTAGTTATCCCAGATGTTCGTTACCCTAATGAGGCTGACGCAATCACAGCTTTAGGTGGAGTAGTGTGGCGTGTAGTGCGTGACGGAGTAGGTCCAGTTAATGGTCATATCTCTGACTCGGCTATGGACGATTACCTATTTATGAATACTGTGTATAATGGTGGTACTATTGAAGAATTACACGAATGGGTAGAGTGGGAATTAGGGAATGATTAAAAAGCATCCATATCGTTCGGCAGTAAAACATATACGCCAAATGCATCACGCAATGAACTGGGCGGTTAGTCCAGAAAAAGAAAACCTTGTGTGTGCAGTATGTAAAATACCTTACCCATGTAAAACTATTCAGGTTATTGATGATGACTTGTATGAAGACGGTGAGCAGTAATGCTTAAAGAATCTGACTGGAATCTTGATGAGTGCGACCAACACGCTTACTTAGATGAAACTTTAATCCGAGACTTTGTATTTGTTAGCAGGGATTTGATTCACGAAACTGATTGTGGAGATAAGTGCACCTGTGAGGCTAAGGCTTTTGCTAAACTGGCAGGGTTTTTATGGAAATGCTACAGCAATGGGGTTCTACCAGAGCATATTACAGACGCAGTGATTAAGTTAATGGATAAGAAACGTGGACAACTAAACGATGCTTTAATCAAAGCGTTAGACGGTGAGCAGGAATGAAACTAGTGAGTATTATGATTGAATTATTTATTCTGTTAGGTGTAAGTGTAAACTGCGTTACTGGTATATTAAATTACCGCTTAAATAAAAGGGACAAGAAGTAATGCGTGAATTTGGAGAAGTTCTTACAGAAGAAGAAGCAAAACTTCCTTGGAACCAAGAGAATATCTCAAGTTATGTGGAGTCTAAGCAAAAATATTTTCCAAATTTTACGGGAGAGCCAAAACGTTTAGTGCATAATGGTGTTGTTGCTTGGTATGTATGTATTGATTTAGATGGTGAGCAGGGTGGCGACACGCAAACCTCTGACTAGAGAAGAGCTTTTATCCCAATACGGTAAACAACGCCGTAAACGTAAAGAGCAATTGCCTACATACTTAGAGATTCAAAGCCGTCATTTAGAACGTCACGAAAACATAAAAGGTTATTGTAAAATATGTAAAGAGATTGTTGACGGCGTAGAAGGACCACAGGTCTATCCTTGTGCATCTCTACAGAGAGTTGGTTTGGGATGAGCACACTAATTATTATGTGTTTATTTGCTTTATGGATAGGACAAGCTAGGAGGGGTCGATGACTGACCCTGATTACGATGATATGACACCAGACTGGACCGAAAAGATTGATGAAGTGGTATGAGTAAGCCAAAAGTATTTGGAGACCCATTAATGCGTGGTCCAGTGTATGTAGGTATTGACCAGTCTTATAGCGGATTTGCCATGACTGCTATTAACGATAAAGACCTTTACTACACAGAGGTGCATAAGTTAGAAGGTAACGGTGTAGAGCGTTTGAGCAACGCACAGGACCTCGTAATCAATTTTGTAAATAAGTTTAAAGTTAAAGCCATTGCTATGGAAGGGTATGCATTCGGTAGTCAGATGGCTAATATGCTTGGTGAACTTGGCGGAGTAGTTAAACTTACCTTGTTTACCCATTATGATGAGCCAAATTGCGCTCATCCTTTTGTGGTACCGCCTACCAGCCTTAAAAAATATATAACTGGCAAGGGAACTGGGGTTAAAAAGAATCAAGTACTGCTCAGTGTATATAAGAAGTGGGATGTAGAGTTTACAGATGATAACGCCGCAGATTCCTATGGTCTAGCCCGTCTTGTGCGAAATAAGCATGATTTTGAATATGAAAAAGAAGTCTATGATAAACTGGTTTCACCAGGAAAATAAGGGCGTTTTAACCGATAATAGTTAGAACAACCGTTCTACTATACGAGGTACAAAATGTCCGAATCACTAAATGAAGAATTTTTAAAGGTGGGTGCTGGGTCTAGCCCACAGTCCGTTGCATCAGCCATTGCTAATACGATTTACGAGTCCAAATCCTGCAAAATCAGGGCTGTAGGCGCTGGAGCAGTAAACCAAGCGGTAAAAGCCATTGCTATTGCTAGAGGATATGCCGCTCCTAGAGGCTACAATTTAGTCTGTATTCCTGGTTTTGCCAGCATTGAGAGCCATGACGGAACTATCTCCGCCATCGTTTTCACAGTTTTGTCCGCTTAAGCCCTGACTATTTAAGTTTTCTGCCTTAAACTTTAAATAGGAATTCCTATTAACCTAAAGAGGTAAAACATGGCTAAAAATATTGCACCAGTTCCTGCTGGTGACACAGCCCCTGTTGGCTCAGGCGCTGTTGTTAATGCTTCAGGTGAGCCATCACCACATCATATCTTAGTTGCTCGCAAAAATACGCAGGCTGCTGACCCAGCATTCCAACCATACGGTAGACGTGCTTACGCTCCTTACGAACGTTCAGGCGCTACTTACGGCATCCAAGTTGGTTTTGAAGCGCATCAAGCTCCAGAAGCTGGTCTAACTTTGGCTAATGGTCGTTTGTTCAGCCCAGCGATTAATCGTTCTGCTCCTAACTTCCAGGCTGGAACGGCAGACCACAACTAAATAATCTCCTAACTTAACCCCGTCAGATTTTCTGGCGGGGTTTTGTTGTTTTTGCGATTTGCAGATAATATTCTATGTGTTATGCTTTGATGAAGCACTGGAGCACATTAGGAGAAAATATGTTGCTTGAAATAATTGAGGGTTACGCAAAAACGTTGCCATCAAAATGTTCAGTTGGAAAGTGGATAGAAACGTTAGACCAAAAAGAACAAGAAGCACTTAACGGATTAATCAATGACAATAAGTTAAATGCAACTAGTTTATTCTTAGCGATTGAAAAGCAAGTTGAACTATCATTTAAAATTACAACCTTTAGAAGCCATATGCGAGGATACTGCTCATGCCAACATTAAATATTCTAGATATTATTTCAGAAGCTTTATCTTCCCCAAAGTTAGATGTAGCCACTCCGCTAAGTCAAGCAACAGCCGCATCTTTACCAAAACCAAAAAAGGCTAAAATAAAAAAGGGGAAGAACGACTGGAAATTAGCAGTAGCCTTGCCTGATACACAGATTGGCTATCGTCGATATGAGGACGGCACACTAGACCCGTTCCATGATGTGCAGGCTATCAATGTAGCACTGCAGATTTTATCAGCGGTTGATAAAGAATACGGTGTTGATAAAGTTATTAACCTTGGGGATACTATTGATTTGCCTATGTTTGGTAAATATGCCCAAGAAGCCACTTTTGAAAACACAATTAACCAGTCCCTCCAAGCGGGGCATGATTACATTGCATCACAGCGAGCACTAGCACCAAACGCAGAAATTGTATTTATTGACGGTAACCACGATTGCCGTGCAGTTAAGTATGTTAATTTACAGGCTCGTAGCATGGAAACAATGAAACAGGTAGGAAATGATTTACCTGTTGTCAGTATTCCATTCTTGTTGAACTTTGATAGCATTGGAAACGTGACCCATGTCTCAGGATACCCAGCAGACAAATACTATCTAAATCCACGTTTGGTGGCTCGTCACGGCACAGCGGCGACAGCAAGCGGTTCTACAGCGTTGAAGCACATCAATGCTAATCACCATGAGTCAGTTATTTATGGTCATGCACACCGTATGGAGATTTTATACAAAACCCACGATACAAGCGGTGGGGCAATCCAAAATGGTGCGTATAGCCCAGGGTGCTTATGCCGTATTGATGGAGCAGTTCCTTCATACAAGGGTGGCGTTATGACTAATCTTCACCCAGTAAAGCAATATGAAAATTGGCAACAGGGTATTGGAATTATTTGGTACAAGGATAATGGAGACTTTACCATTGAAAACGTACATATTATGGATGGTTGGGGCGTTTACGCTGGGTCTGAGTTTAGGTCAACTATTTAGGTAATATAGTCTAAAATTAGACTATGCCGTCTGCCCATCAAAACGTTCAGAACTTAGGTGCCAATGGTCTTTATGGGACCAACACTACCTATGGTGGTGGCGGTATGCCTGTTGCCCGTTCTGAACTGGACTTCTTACGTATTGGTGTAGGTAGGGTTCCTTCTGCAGAGTATCCAGATGGATACCTGGGAACCATTCGTTCTCGCCGTGATGACCGAGGTCGCCCTTCAAGTACTTCAGACACAGTTCTGAATAGCATGAAGCAGCGCCTCGGTCAACGTGGCTATCAAAGAGGTGTTCACCGTGGTGAACGCATTGACCCGTCCGATTACTTTTATCCAACAGAGTTATCGGCTGAACGTGGTATCAAACGTCAAATGAAATCAATATACGACGGAAATACGTGGATGGCTCCACGATATGTAGAAAATCAAATGTTAGTTCCAGCACCTCACTTACCTAATGACGGTAAAGCTGGTCCAGCCGTAAGAAGTGACTCGCCATATAATATGGACGCTAAACGAGTTTCCCAGTTATCTAATATGCGTCCAGCTTGGAGATAAAAATGCTTACAAATAATACACTTGGTGGAGGCTCAGTTCCTAATACTAGTGCTGCTTCAGGTCGCAACCCACATACGCCTAATATTAAAGTACCAGGCTTGGTATCAGGAGGTCATTTAGCACCTAATGGAACCGTTCTTGGAGATGTTTTGCATTCAGCATACAACGGGTTAACCCACGCAGCGCATAATGTTGGAGGCGCCGTCAGCGGTGCTGGTCGTGCTATTAGTGGTTTCTTTAATGACAACCCAGCAGGAACTGTACAACAGATTCAAAATAAATTAAATCCAATTACTAAAAAAGCATCTTGGGATACAGAATACATTCCAAAAGCAGCAGAACAAGTTGGTGGCGTAAGCGCTAATCCAGCAGGTCACGAGCATAATGAAATAAAATATTTTGATGCAGAAGACCTTAACGGCGAAGATTTTAATGTTGTTCGTAGAGGAATTCCAGAAGAGCGTAAAGGTCGCAGTGGTGGCTCTACTCCTTACCAACTAGGGACTACTGGGCAGTCAGGTTCAAGTCAAGGCGGTAGTACTGGCTCAACTTATGGTGGCGGAACCGCAATCAATCCAGGAATAACTGGACGCGCTAATGGTTCATTAACTTTTGGAGATTGGACTGGGGGAGCCGCTTCTGGAAGTTGGGGTTCAGGTGTTACTGGCACTGGTGGCACTAGCTCATTGTTTGGTAACGGACCAAGAAAATAAAGAAATAGGTAACTAATGCCTAATATGCAAAACGGAGTTTACTCCAATAGACCGTGGATTGCACCGCCAGAGGCGGCGTATCCTCCACAGGCATACATCGGTCCATTTGCGAGTAATCAAGAGCAAAATTTGTCGCAGGCTATGGCGTCATTAAATATGACATCAGAGCAAATTCAAGAATTTGTACGACCTAATTTGCCACAGGTTGAATTATTTCCTGATAGATACGGGTATTCTACTAAAGAGTATGGCTTAGATGATATTATTGAACTCAATGTTCCTGTTAGTGAACGAGTGGATACTCCTAATCCAGCGGCACAGGCAGAAAGTTCTTCTAGAAATACGTTAGGATACGGTGTCTAATGATTCCAAAAAAGCCATGGTCAAACAAAGATAACGGCGATTCGCATAATTCTAAGTACAAAAATATGCATGACGATGATGATAAGAAGAACCCCCCTACAGGCGGTACAAGTGCAAAGCCTAAAAAGCCAAAGCCAAGCGCACCAAGTGGCGGTAGAGCAGTATCAATTACCCCAGGCGAATCACTAATTAAATCGCCATCATATGGGTCTTACGAAAGAAGCAGATAATGGCAAGCACACCTAGAGACCGTTCAAAAGATAAAGAAAGAAAATATAGTCTTGCATATATGAAATCCTATGCGGTCAATAATCACCCAGACGTTATTGCTGCACACGAGGGAGAACACGCGGGACGTTTGGCAACTGACCATGAGGCTGGTGTCCATGAATTAACAGCCGATGGTATAAAAAGTTGCCCATATTGCGTAGAAGATAAAGTTTATAAGGGTCTTAAATAATGGCAATTGACCCAGGATTAATGACAGATAGCACGGGCGATGGAATGGCTGGTGCTACAGATGTTTCTTTGGATACACAGAGAAATTTGAAGCAAACCTACTATAATGGTAGTAAGCCTTGCATTGAGTGCGGACTACTGCTTGACCCATATCAAGCCTTGCATACTCAATATTGCCCTAGTTGCAATAACCGCAAAGCGTCTAACTTATTAAAGAACAGGATGGTGGCAGAATGACCGTACCTTATCGTCGTTCACCGAACGCAGAACTTAATGAGGGCTCAACTGACGGTAAATACCGTAAGCGCCGTCCAAATACAACCGTGGCTAAGGGCATGGGTGACCAGACTGTTGTCAAGAACCGTGCTGACTTGCATCCATACTTCAACTATGGTTTCATTAATTCAGAAGAGCCAAGCAAAGTAAACCCAGGGGCATAGTTATGGCAAAAGCGTCCGTACCTGGTTACTACTCAAAGAGTTTTCCTAATAGCATAGCTTGTGCAGATTGTGCACAAGAAGACATTGGGTCACATCCTACATGGTCACATAAAAATGCTGAAAACTATGACGCAGTTACCTCTGCAGAAAACGGTTTACACTGTACAACTTGTGGTACCGAGGTACATGGCACTGAAGCAGGCGACCAAGCAGATAACGTAGCGGCTGCTAAAGCTGTGGCAGGTACTATTCAAACACCTCCAAACCGTGCTGGTGATACATCACGCCGAATGGTAGCCGCTGGTAGACTTGGAAAATGGGCACAAGGTTCTTGGACTGATGAAACTTCTGGTGATAAAAACCGAGAAGTCCGTATTTCAGGCTCTATAGAGTACGATAGAGATTTTTTCCACGAAGGTGAAGACCCAACAATAGGCGGTACTTATTCTGAACCTGTTGTAAAAGCAGATTACCTTGATTACAGAGATAAGACAACAGGCGAATCTCGTGGAAAAACTGTTATGTCTGACCCTTGGACCGATGATGCGGTCGCAGCAAAAAAAGCTAAACAACCAGGAATGTAATAATGTTGCCACAAATACTAGGGACTTCAGTAACGGGTAGTAATCCTACTCCTATGCCTACAAAAAGCCCAAGTATTAACACAGGCGCAAAGTCAACTGGAGCGTATAGCGGTCCTTTTGGCGGTCCATACAATGGTACTAAGATAACACCAAGACCAACCCCAAAACCAGCAAGTACCTACAATGGTCCATTTGGCGGACCATATAATGGTAATAGATTTAGTGCAAACCCAGTTTCAGCACAGTTT
>Ga0114964_10003772_pt1 | contig 10132 bp, 6 predicted proteins | sample C_131016_MF_Meta_FD_92638 | JGI IMG/M metagenome (GOLD analysis project Ga0114964, IMG submission 92638) | Freshwater microbial communities from Lake Croche, Canada to study carbon cycling - C_131016_MF_MetaG | ecosystem: Environmental > Aquatic > Freshwater > Lake | place: Lake Croche, Canada... | reverse complement strand
TAATAAAATTTTCAAATACAATAAAGGACAAAACTGATTATAAAAATTTACATAAGATTAATACATTAGTAAGCGGTTCTCAAATAATAAATGATAATATTTTATTATATAATGATCAATGGGTATTATTTAAAAAATAAATATTTACTATAATTTATATATTATACAGTAATTAGGTATATATATATATTATTTATGAAGAACAATTAACACAATTAGGCGTGGGTTCTATAGTAAATTGAATAGGATTATTAGATGGTTTACTTCTTAAATAATACATACCGGTTTTTAATTTATTTTTCCAAGAATAAAAATGGCACGAAGTTATTCTTTGATAATCGGGAGTATCTATAAAAATATTCATAGATTGTGTTTGATCAACAAAATAAGATCTAGCTTTTGCATTTTTTAAAACCCATATTTGTTTAATTTCCCAAATTGTTTTATATAATTTTTTAATATTAATAGGGATATTTAAAGTTTGTATTGAGCCATAATTAGCTATAATTTTATCTTTCAAATCATTGTTCCATAAATTTATCTTAATTAAATCATTAATTAAATATTTATTTATTAATATAAAATCTCCGGCAGTTGTTTTTCGTGTATAAATATTATTTGTAAAATATTCAAAACATTCATTATTACCTAATATATTACTAGTACTGGCGGTTGGCATTAATGCAGTTAATAAAGAATTACGGGTTCCATGTTTTATTACTTTAGTACGTAATTCTTCCCATTTATCTTTATATTTTAATTTAGTTTTATCAAAATCATAATATAAATTAAATTGAAATAATCCTTTTGAAAATAAAGAATTTTCAAAAGAAGAATAAGCGCCTAAAAAATTTGTATTCAATTCAAAATTATGTGGTTTTAACTCGTGATATAAATTATTATTACATAAATAATTTTTATCATAATATTCAGGAATAGTATCTATTTTTAATTGTGTCATTTTAGTTTCTCTATCTATAGCTATATTATTTGATGCTGTTAATGCTGCTAAATAAATAGTTTCCATCATATTAGAATTAAATTGTATAGATTCATTACTATCAAATGGTATCCTTAACATTGCTAAAGTATCTGCTAAACCTTGAATTCCTAAACCAATTGGTCTATGTCTCATATTTGATTTTTTTGTTTGTGGAACAGGATAATAATTTACATCAATAACATTATTTAAATTAATAGTAGCTAAATATGATATATTATATAATTCTTCATAATCAAATATTCCAGCAGTATAATTATATAATTCATTCCAACCACCAATATAATTATTATTATGAAGAATTTGAGGATATGTTAGATTTTTAATATAATCTTTTATATCATTTAAATCAAATTTTTCTATAAATGAAACATTATTATTATTTAAATATAATTTTACATAATCACAATAAATACATTCTTGTGTAGTATATATTATCCATTCACCAGTATAATCAAAATTTTTAATACATTTATTTATAGCTATAGATGCTAAATTGCATACTGCATATTCTTGATGATCAGAATATTGTACTATTTCTGCACAATTACCAGCAATAATACCATTAAATATACATGTATGTTTTAATGGTTCAGTCATACAATATGTATCTGCATTTTGATAAGATTCATTTATTGAAATAACTTTAATGTCTTCAGTATAAGTTTCCATATATTTATTAATAATATTTTGTATTTCTAATTCTGGTTCTATTCCTGGTTCATATTGAAAATCTAATTTAATTAATTTTAATAAATTATTATTAGAAATTAACAAACTATAAATATCATCTTTAATATATATTATTTGTGATTCTATACTTATTGTATGTAACATTAAACGTACTTCTAATAGTTTATCTTTATTATTTAATGCAAGGTATAATATATTATTTATTATATATGCATTATTTTCTTTACAAAAATTATTTAAAAATATGAGTTTTTGTTTTATAGATAACAATTGATTACAATTATCATATGTTAATGGATTAGGTAATTTAAAAGAAATTAATATATCACCTATTTTTAAATTAGATGCGTTAATTTCAACTTGAGAATTATTTTGATTAATATAAAATTTATGTTCTGGTGTACAATCAATATATACATAATTAGAAAATTCTATTCTAATTAATTTTTTATTTATACCTGTTTGTCTTACAATAACAGTTGACCATTCATAACCATTCCATATTGTTATATGACAATTTTTTAATATATTAATAGGATAATAACCGTTATCAGTTAATATTTTAGTATCTCCATGAACACATAAATTACTTGATCTAATTATTCCTAAATTTTGTTGATTATTTTTTTCATTTATAGTATCTTTATATAATATATAAGGCATTCCAGTTTCTATTTGTGATTCTAAAATACTCATCCATATTTTACGTGCTTTCATTTTAGTTCTATATTTATTCTCATTAATATATTGATTATATAAGTGTGTATATTCATTACCATATACATTATTTAAATTAGGACATTCATCGGGACTAAATAAATACCATTCTCCGTCTGTATCTACTTTTTCCATAAATAAATCAGAAATCCATAATGCTAAAAATAAATCTCTTGTGCGATTATTTTCTGCACCAAAATTTTTTCTTAATTCTAAAAAATCTAAAATATCCGGATGGTGAGGTTCTAAATAAATAGCAAATGAGCCTGGTCTTTTTCCTCCTTGGTCAATCCATCGGGATAATTCATTATATACTTTTAATAAAGGTATTATTCCATTAGATAATCCACCTGTTCCATGTATAATACTATTTTTTCCTCTAATGTTTGATATATGTAAACCTATCCCCCCTGCCCATTTTGATATTTGAACACATGAATCCATTGTTGTCATTATATCAGTTAAATTATCATTAGTCCCCATTAAAAAACAACTTGACAATTGCATTTTATGAGTTCCAGAATTATATAATGTAGGAGTAGCATGTATATATTTTCCAAATGATAAATTATTATATGTTTCTTCAATAGCTTTTAAATTTCCCATTTGTAGTGTTATAGCTGTTCTTAATAACATATCTTGTGGTCTTTCTATTATTATTTCTTTTTCTTTCAATAAATAAGATTTTTCCAATGTTTTAAAACCAAAGTAATCAAAATTATAATCTCTTTTATAATCAATAATATCATCTAAATAATTTGCATTTTCTAATACATATTTTAACCAATCATTATCTATTAATGATGATAATTTCATTTTTTCTGAAAATGTATTTAAAGTTTTTTTATGTAAATTAGAAATTAATAAACGACCTCCTAAATTACTATATAATGGATGGACTGTAGATAAATTTATACATATTTCTGCTGATATTATATCTAATTCTTCGGTTGTTATACCTGAATAAATAGTTGCTATAACTTTTTGTGCAATTAAAGTAGGATCTAAATATTTTGCATCAGTATTATTTATTAAATGACTAATTCTATTAGTTATTTTATCAAATGATATTGGTTCCATATTATTATTTCGTTTAATTACATAACGATAAGATATTTCATGTGTCATAATTATATTAATAAAAAACTATTTATTTAAATTGTTTTTTATTATTATAATTATAATATTATTATTTATGTATTAGAGATATTTTTATAATTTTTCTAAAATAGAAATATTATTAAATAAATTTATAAATATTATTATATGATTATAATAATATTTATCATTATAATTATTTTCTGTATTTTAAATAATCAATCAGAAAATTTTAAAAATATAAAAACACCTAAATGTTGTTTAATTCAAAAAAGATTATCAAAAGATAATAAATTTAAATATATTTATACTCCTTTAACAGGTTCATATTGTAATTATAATAATCTATCTTCAAATAATGAAGAATTATATTTTGATGGTTTTAATAATTGGAATAATGATACGGATTGCAATGATAATTCACATTTAATAGGATCCTGTAGACATATAAATAAAGAGTGTGTCGAGTTTGTTAAAAAAGATGTTTGTGATAAAGTTAAATCAATGGTTTGGACACCTAATGTTAGTTGTAATGATAATATTTATATAAAATAAATTATAATTGTTATATTATCTAATGAACCTTTATCATATGCATATTGTGCTAATGCTTGAGCATAATTTTTATCATAATTATATATTATTAAAGTATTAATAAAATTAACTATATCTTGATTAGATAATACATCAAATAAACCATCACACGCAAAAATTAAATATTTATCATTCTTTCTTACTTTATACTTATATATTTCAGGTTTATGAATAACATATGGATAACAATCTTTATCACCAAAAGCACGTGATAAAGATAAACCTTTAATACGCCAGTCATATCCATCATATTCAATCATACCACCTAAAGATTCTATACGTATTTTTTCAGTTGGTAAACTAGGTTTATGATCTAAACTTAATTGTTCTGCAATATTTAAATTATTACATCTAATAACTCGTGAGTCTCCTACATTTAAAATCCATAATTTATTTTTATATTGAATACCTACTAAAGCAGTTGAACCACAACGTTGAACTACTATAGGATGTAATTCTGTTAATGATGATTGTATTTTATTATAAATAAAATTAAAATGTTTGCGTAAATATGTATCTGATTTATTATATATATGTTGTGATTGTATTAGTTTTGGTTTATTAATAAAATATTGTGGTAATATTTTTTTCAAATATGTACTAACCATTTTACCGCCATGCCCATCAAAAACACCAAAAAAGTTTATTGGGTTATAATCGGTATTTTCATTATTAGCATTTAATAAATAAAAATGGTTATCTTCGTTAGTATTCCGTTTTCCTTGTAGAGAATATGAATATATTTTTTTCATATATAATTAATTATATATTATTTAATATTCTTAATTAATAAATGAATTTCACCTACTATTTTACAATCCATTTCATTATAATTAATAATTTCTTGTAATATAGATTTAACTATTATATTATTATTATTATATATATTATTAGCTATTATTAATGCATTTAATCCATTAGAACATGAATTATTATTATTCCAACAAGATTTTATTAATTTATTATTATATAATGCTTTTGCAATTGTTTTTAATGAAAAATTCAATGCTCCTTTTACTACTATCGGTTCTTCTATAAATACTTTATTTAAATCATAAAAAATAAAATTATCAGAAGTAGTTATATTATTTTTTAATTTATATTTATTAAATATGCATACTTCAGCACATGACCAATGATAGAATATAATATTATTTTTATTATATTTTTTTAATAATATATTTAAATAATTATAAAAATTATTAAACATAATAATTTCTGCATTTGATGATTTATGTTCCATTATAAAACTTTCATAATTCCATTTAAAATTTATATAATCTCCTAATCCTATTAAAAATATATATTGATCATCATTATTATTAATAATACCGTTTTGAATTTTAGAGTTAAAATGAGAATTTATAGTTTCAAAATCTAAATAACATTCTAATATAGTATCATCAGTTATATCCCATTTTGTTCTATCATAAACTATTTTATCTGGTTTTATTATATATTTATCTTGTCTATTAATATTTAATATTTTATCTATTATTTTTCCTTGCTTTTTATTTTCATTAAAACCCATTATTTTAGATGTACAATTTAAATCATTCCATCCAAATACATTATTTTTATGTGCTTCATTTCTATTTTTAATTGTGCAACACCATACATCTGTAATTTCATATAATTTTTTATTCAATTCTAATTTTAAATTATGCCATACACCATCTTTTTCATTTTTCATATTAGGATATAACTCATTAAAATATGGACATGGTAATAATTTCCATTTATTACCATTTTTTTTTACATTTTTAATCCATTTTATAGCTTTATTTGTTAAATTTACATAATGATTATCAATAGTATCATAATTTATAATTCCTAATTTATTCATAAAATTTAAAGTATCTGTTTTTTGCATTTTGTATTTTTTACCCCATATAAATGCTTTATTAATATTTATTCCTAAAATTTTATTTAATGCAATTGTATAAATATATAATTGTCCTTTATATGCTGGACAACTATTTGTATTTAAAATATGTATTCCATCAGATCGTAAATATATATTTGAATGTTTTATATCTATCACTTTATAATGATAATTAATTTTTAAATTAGGAGATGGTATTATAGCTTCTTCATCAGTAATAACTTTATAATTTAATAATATATTTATATAATCTGATCTAACCAATAAATCAGGTATTCCAAAAGTATTATTATCTGTGTTATGCAATACACCTTGATAAATTATTTCTATACCATTTCTCATTAATTCTATTGTTTCATCCAATTTATCTTTAGATTTACTATGTGAAGGATTCGTGGCTACTGTTATTATTTTATGATTTTTTAATAATAATTTAATTAATTCATTTTCAAATTCAATTCCTGCATTCATAATAATAGATGAATAATGAGATGATAAAATATAATCATTATTTATAATACGTCTTCTTTTTCTCGGTTGATCTTCTAAAGAATATATATTATATTCTTTTAAATAATCAAGTAAAGGATCATTTAATAAGTAATTTCTTACGGATGATGCAGAAACAAATAAATCTAAATTTCGTTTTCTTAATGGAAATTTATTTATTATATTTGAAACTATTTTTTTTAAATAATATGTTTTATTATTAATTTTAATATTAAAAATAAAGTTTTGTTTTTTAGTTATTTTTAATGTGTGTAATTCAAAAACTATATTTGTATATTCTGTCATATTCATATTTTGTATAATTTTATATTTTCTTGATATTTTATATATTAATTTATTATTTATTAACATATTACAACAATATAATTTATTATTATTACATAAACAAAAATTATTATGAATTTGATTTAAATTAATTTTGTTTATAGTATTATAATATTCTTGTAATTTGAATAATAAACACTTATTTATAACACTTATATTCATTATAGCCATTATAATATTAATGTTTATAATTATTAAATATAAATATCATTTTTTTTATATTATTTATATAGATATGTTTATAATAACCTTATTGAAAATAATAATTGAAGTTTATATAACTAAATTGTGCTTCCTATATATTTTATTATTATAATTTATAATTAGTGTCTTATTTAATTTGTGTATTGGTTATTATTAATTTACATATTACACATATTAAGTCTGATGAAAAATTATATGGAACTACATTTATTTATTTTATATTTAATTTAGATTCTTATTTAATTTATTAATAAACGAAGTTAATAAAGTTCCCAATTTTTAAATTATTGGAACTTCGTTTATCTAATGATTTATTTAATAGCGTATTATATTCAAAAATAATAATAAATATTTTAAATTAGGAAACACAGTTAACTTAGTTTATTTTAATTTAAAAAAATCTAATCTATTATAGGAAAAGTTTTGCATTTTTTCATAATAATTCATAAAAAAGTATCTATAAAAATATTTATTGCTATTATCAGAAAAAATATAAAAATTTTAGAAAAATTAAAATAATTTTTAAACCATACATTAAAATATTTTGAAATAAAACGTAGTTTATTTTATTTTTTTTTAAAATTTTTATAATTTTTATGGGGATGCAATAATTAAAGATTTATAAATTATTTGGAACGTAGTTTAATTTTTCTGGGAACTTTGTTAATTTTTATAATTTCTCTGAAAATAACAATACTAAATATTTTAAGCTATATTGGTAGAATCTATAAAAAAATTATTAGATTGGGATCTTTGATTGTTTACGTTTATATTGATTTAATATAATTTTATATGCGTTTTCAAAAACTTCTAAAGATACCCATTTATTGGATTTCATTATTTTTTTCTTACTAAATCCAAATTAATATTTACTATTTCACCTAATTTACCCATGATAAACATGTAGTTAAAATATTATATATGTGTTTAAATAAAAATTCTATTTGGGAACTTTGTTAACTTCATTAACTTCATTAACTTTGTTTATTTATTAGGTTGACCTTTTGATTTTATATCCAGACATAACAATTTTATAATAAGTATTATTTATTGTTGGTTTCATAATTATAATAATTTATAATATACAAATTAAATGAGAACAATATTTTATAATAAAATGAATAAGCCTAATTTTTCATCAGTCTAATATTAAAATGTTGTCTCGTTTTAAATCTTTAAGGGTGTAAAACGCCTATTTTATAAGGTAATTATTGTATATATAATTAAAACTTTCTATATATCCGCTGTAAGTAAAATGCGTATCTCCATCAAATAAAGAATTATTTGTTTTTATTAAAATGCTTGGGTCATATATGAAAGTATTTTCATTTTTCTCACAAAATTTATTTATTGTATTATATATAACCTCTCTATTTTCTATAGTTTTATTAGCGTCATTATATATTATATTTGGTCTAAAATGAACTTGAAATAATATTTTTTTATTGAATGGTATTAATTGTCTAATTATTTGTAAATCTTCCAATAATTCTTCTTCTGTGTGTAATATATAATTATATTCATCCGTAAGTTCAAATTGAACCTCAAATCCATTATTCTTGTATAATTTTAATGAACATATTTCAAACAAATACCATTCACATTCATCAAATTGTTTTTTTATATTATTTTTTTTTATTGGAAGTAATAATTATCTTCACAACCATCAATGTTAGAATAAGATGTTAAAAATTTTGATAAAATATTGTTAGATAATGTAAGTTCATCTTTTATAAATTTTATAAATTGAATATGTTGTTTAGTATTATGTAATTTACCTAAAAAATTTATTCCTACAAAATTATGAAACATAGAATGTATTGGGAAAACTTTATCATAACCATTATTTATTGTTATTACTAAATGACAAGACCCTGAAGAAAATATTTTCATAATATATATATATTATTTATTTAGTAAATAATATATATATATTATGAAACATAATAGCAAAGATTATAAAATAAGTGCTGATGAATATTATTTAGTAGAAGACAAATCATAAGAAGAAGATTGTAAAATATTCAAATGTTCTCTAAGAAGTTTAATAGATGGATGAAAAATATAACAATGATAGTGAAATTAAAAGATATAATAAGAAATTAGTATCATATAAAATTACAAAAGACCTGGTAAAGTATGCCTTAAAGAAATAAATAAAAATATGAAAAAAAGAGGAATAAATACAGATAGATTATATGAGTTTTTATAAACACATATAACAAGTAAATACAATAATAAATTAATTATATTGGATAATGCGAGTAGTTATAAAACGATAACATAAAAGAATTAGTAAATAAAAATAATAAAATATTGTATTCTGTTCCATATCAACATTTTACAAATAGTATTGAAAATAATTTTAGTATGTTAAAATCAAGATTACAAAAGTTAGATGGATTAACACACAAAATACTGAAAGAAAATATAATAAATGTTATAAGAGGAATACCCAAAAGAGGAATACCCAAAAGAGGAATACCCAAAAGAGGAATACCCAAAAGAAAAGTATGAAAATATATTTAAAAGGGCATATAATAGATATGTTGTATATGTAAAAAATAAAACAAGAAAACAAAAATTAAAAAAATATGAAGAGTCATTTAGTAATTTTGTTATATGTAGTTGTAGTTAACTGTATTACATTTTCAAAATAATAATTATATTTATTAATCCATTTATAAATTATTAGTTTTATGAACTTTGTTTATATTTAAACAGGTTGGAAACTTTGTTAACTATGTTTATTTATTTTTTATAAAAACACATTTATAAAATTTTTTTATAAATAAATATTTTGGAACGTAGTTTAATTTTTTTGATTTTTTTATAATTTCTTTGAAAATAGCAATAAGTAAAATTTGTTTATTAGTGTGCTTATAGTTTTAATATATTAATATTATCAATTGTGAAATTGTGTGTGTGTTTTTTTATTATTACTAATAATATAATAATACATGATATATTTGGAACAACGTTAACTTTGTTTATTTTTTTTAAGTGCATTTAGAAAAAAATTAATTTATATATAAATTAAGATTTTTAAAATAAAGCGATGATAAACAACAAAAATAAAAATATTATAAAAAATAGTCTAATATATT
>Ga0114964_10003771_pt1 | contig 10133 bp, 9 predicted proteins | sample C_131016_MF_Meta_FD_92638 | JGI IMG/M metagenome (GOLD analysis project Ga0114964, IMG submission 92638) | Freshwater microbial communities from Lake Croche, Canada to study carbon cycling - C_131016_MF_MetaG | ecosystem: Environmental > Aquatic > Freshwater > Lake | place: Lake Croche, Canada... | reverse complement strand
TTGCAGACGGTTGAGCTGAAGGCACCGGCGATTGTAACGACCGATCTTCGGTTGAATGAGCCGCGTTATGCCTCGCTGCCTAACATTATGAAGGCTAAGAAAAAGCCCATTGAGGAGAAGACGCCTGCCGATTACGGCGTCGATGTTGCGCCGCGTCTTAAAGTTGTCACCACGGTGGAACCTGCGGGCCGCAAAGCGGGCGTTAAGGTTTCTTCCGTTGCCGAACTGGTTTCCAAGCTCAGGACCGAAGCAGGAGTTTTCTGATGGCTACGCTTCTTCTCGCCGATCACGATTCAATTTCGGTCAAGGACACGACCGCTAAGGCGCTAACCGCCGCGCTGGCCCTTGGCCATCCGGTGCATGTGCTGGTTGCTGGCCACAACGCCAAGGGTGCGGCTGATGCCGCCGCCAAGCTCACGGGCGTGGCCAAAGTGTTGCTCGCCGATGATGCGCTTTATGCCAATGGCTTGGCTGAGACGGTTGCCTCCTTGCTGGTATCGCTTGCACCGCATTATGCGGCGATTGTTTCGGCCTCGACCAGCTCGGGCAAAAACATTTTGCCCCGCACGGCGGCTTTGCTGGATGTGATGCAGATCTCCGATGTGATCCGCGTTATTTCGGCGGATACATTCGAGCGTCCGATCTATGCCGGCAATGCGCTTCAGACGGTGCAATCGTCGGACAAGATCAAGGTTTTGACGATCCGTACCGCTTCGTTTGCATCCGCTGAAGAGGGTGGTTCAGCTCCGGTTGAGGCGGTGACGGCTGCTTCTAATCCGGGTATTTCGACGTTTAAGGGCGAGAGCCTCGCAAAGCTTGATCGTCCGGAATTGACCTCGGCCAAGATCATCGTGTCGGGTGGCCGCGCGATGGCCAATTCCGAGAATTTCAAGACCTATATCGAGCCGGTGGCTAATCGCCTTAACGCAGCCATGGGTGCGTCGCGCGCGGCAGTTGATGCAGGCTACGCGCCGAACGACTGGCAAGTTGGCCAGACAGGCAAAGTGGTTGCACCGGAACTTTATATTGCGGTGGGTATTTCGGGCGCCATCCAGCATCTTGCAGGCATGAAGGATTCCAAGGTGATCGTTGCGATCAATAAGGATGACGAGGCCCCGATTTTCCAAGTGGCGGATTACGGTCTTGTCGCCGATTTGTTTACGGCACTTCCAGAACTTGACAAGGAACTCGCGAAAGCGGGTTAATAGTGCTCGGGAAGGCGTGCCGGTTGGCTGTCGTTCCAGATCCATCGATAGGCAGAGTAGACTGACCCGGAAGCGGACTGAACATGGCAAACACGATCAACACCGTCGGCATTATTGGCGCAGGACAAATGGGCACCGGCATTGCGCAAGTTTGCGCGCAGTCCGGCTTTTCCGTCGTGTTGCACGATTTGAGCCCCGACCGGCTAACAGCTGGGCTTGCCACGGTGAATGGCAATCTCGCCAAGCTCGTTGCCAAAGGCACGTTGACGGAAGATCAGCGCCGCGCGACTCTCGACATGATCACGACGGGTGCTGAATACACCGATCTTTCCGATTGCGACCTCGTGATTGAGGCCGCAACCGAGAATGAAGAGATCAAGCGCAAAATCTTTATCGCGCTGTGCAAGGCGCTTCCCGCCAAGACCATGGTGGCGTCTAACACCTCCTCGATCTCGATCACGCGGTTGGCATCAGCTACTGATCGTCCGGATCGCTTTATCGGTATTCACTTTATGAATCCGGTGCCGAAAATGCAGCTTGTCGAGCTGATCCGCGGTATTGCGACGGAAGACCCTACCTTTGAAGCGGCGCGGGCATTTATCACCCGCCTTGGCAAGACGATTACCGTGTCGGAAGATTTTCCGGCCTTTATCGTCAACCGCATTCTGCTGCCGATGATCAATGAGGCGATTTATACGCTGTATGAAGGCGTGGGCTCGGTCGATGCCATTGATACCGCGATGCGTTTGGGGGCTAACCACCCGATGGGCCCGCTGCAATTGGCTGATTTTATCGGGCTTGATACGTGCCTGTCTGTCATGCAGGTGCTGCATGAGGGCTTGGCCGATTCAAAATATCGCCCCTGCCCGTTGCTCGTTAAATATGTCGAAGCGGGCTGGTTAGGCCGTAAAACGGGCCGTGGCTTCTATGATTACCGGGGTGAAGTGCCCGTTCCGACCCGTTAAGCGGATCGGATTGAAGGAAATTTAGCCCCGTTACATTCCGAGCTTCACAATTCCGACACATCGCATGTAGATTATCCCCATCGACAGATTCGTTGTCTCTGTTGGATGTAGGGAGCAGGCTCGTTGACGATCCACGTCACTCCGCCCGTTTCGCCGGAAGCGTGTCCGGCGCTTGTGCTTAACGCCGACTTCCGGCCGTTGAGTTACTATCCTTTGTCTTTATGGAACTGGCAGGACACGATCAAAGCGGTGGTGCTGGATCGGGTGAACATCGTCTCGTTTTATGACAAGACGATCCGCAGCCCGAGCTCGGAAATCCGCCTGCCTTCGGTTGTTTCGCTGAAATCCTATATCCCGCCCTCGCGGCATCCGGCGTTTACGCGGTTCAACGTGTTTTTGCGGGATCGGTTCTCGTGCCAATATTGCGGCGAGCGGGATGAGCTGACCTTCGACCATGTGATCCCGCGCTCCAAAGGCGGGCAGACGACGTGGGAGAATGTGGTGGCGGCGTGCTCGCCCTGTAATCTTGCCAAAGGCGATAAGCTGCCGCGCGTGGTCAATATGTTTCCGCTGCAAAAGCCCTATGCGCCCACCGTGTTTGACCTGCACCAGAATGGCAGGCTCTTCCCGCCGAATTATCTCCATGAGAGCTGGCTCGATTATCTCTATTGGGATACCGAGTTGGAGCCTTAAGTTAGGCAGTAGGCAGTAGGCATTGGGCAGTAATGATTTGGGGCTTGACGGTCATCGTCTTCGCGTAAAACATACTGCCTACTGCCTACTGCCTACTGCCTACTGCCCCTACCGCTGCCACACCAGCCAATCCCAACGAAATCAAAGCATTCCAACTGGCAAGCGACAGGCCGAAAATGCGCATGGCGACTTCATCGCAGCGGATGACTTTGACGGTTTGGAGCTGCTTTAAAAAGTCTTGAATATCGGCGGCTTTTTCAATCGTGCCGGTGCAATCGGTTGGGCCAGTGAAGATCCCGAATTCGACGCCGGAATGATAGGCGGCGATTCCGGTGCCGACCAGAAACACGATGGCGAGTAAGGCCAGCATCACGCGCCCGATGCGGGGGGGAACGGTGGACCGATTGGCCATTACCGCTAAGGCCGCCACTGGAATGCCGATATAGTGTGGAATTCGACCAATCAGGCAGAGATGGCAGGGTTTGACGCCCAGCACGAGCTCAATAAACCACGCCCCGCCTATCGTAAACAGGGAGCCAAAAAGGACGAGCAGGGCGGCATGAAAGCGGCTGATGAGGTGAGTAAACGGCATACGCGTATCCTCAGGCCAATTTGGCGGCAACAATAAGGCCGATGGCGAAAATGGCGACCATGCCGCCCACGACAAGACCCAAGCGGTTTTCAATGAAGGTCCGTATCGGGCCGCCAAATTTGTTCAACAGGCCGGCTAACAGAAAAAAGCGTGCGCCGCGCGTGATAAAACACAACAGGACAAACAGCGGAAAATTATAATCCAGCGCGCCTGACACGATGGTGACGAGCTTGAAGGGGATGGGCGTCAACCCTTTCAGCAAAATGAGCAAAGCGCCCCATTTTGCATAGGCTTCTTTGATCGTCTCCACCTTGCCGCCGAGATTATAGAGATCGAGAATCCACATGCCGACGGAATCAAACAGAAGATGGCCGATGGCATAGCCAAACATGCCGCCGAAAACCGACCCCAGCGTGCACACCAAAGCGTAATGCCAGGCCCGCTCCGGCCGTGCGAGTGCCATGGGGGCCAACATCACATCAGGCGGGATGATAAAGAACGAGCTTTCGGCAAAAGCCACCGCGGCTAACGCCCAAGGCGCGCTTGGGCGAGCGGAGAGAGCGACGATCCAATTATAGAGTTTTCTGAGCATGTGTTTCTCGCCGATTAACCCCTTCTCCTTTTAAGGAGAAGGTGTCGGCGAAGCCGACGGATGAGGGACTACTGCTACCATAATTTAGGCAATGACGAAGCGATATTCGTTTTATAAAAGGTGCTCCAGTTTCTGGCGCTAGAACCTCACCCGACCCGCTTCGCGGGCCACCCTCTCCTTCAAGGAGAGGGGTTTATAATTCATTTTGACGCTTAACCATTCCACGGATCAATTACGGTGACACCCATCGGCAAAAAATCGGCGCCATTGCGTGTGACGATAACCATTCGATGGACGAGGGCAGTGGCCGCAATCAAGGAATCCCGTTCCGGTCGCGGATCTGGGACATGGAGGGCGGCGGCGCGTAACGCTACCGCGATATCGATAGAAATCGTCCGATCTGAAAATTCTGGCAGGATATGATGATCCATCCACTTTCTTAAAAGCTGCCCTTGAACCGCATCGCGTCGGGCGATCCGCAAAATGCCCAATTCGATTTCCATGAGGGTGATGGTGGAAATATATAGGTTTTCTGCATTGTGTTGCGAAAGCCAAAATACAACATTTTGATCCGCTTTGCCGCTGCCGGCTTTGCGAAGTTCAGAGATCACATTTGTATCAAGGATGAACATCAGCTCAAATCAGCCCCATGAGGCATTTGGCGCGATGGGGTCAGGTCAAAATCGATCTCAGCAAGGCCCGGCATTGCGAGCGAGTCGACAATATTTCTGTGTTTGCCGATCATCCGTTGATAGTCGGCGATGCTTAAAAGCACCTGCGCGGGCTTACCACGGTTCGTAATAATCACCGGACCATTGTGTGAAGCCTTCTGAGCCAGATTGGCGTTTTGCTGAAATTCGCGGCTGGATAAGGTCGTAATGGTCATGCAAACCTCCACCGGATTTTGATTGTTGGTACATTAGAACAATCGCGGCGTTTTTGCAATTATTTTGAGACGATAACCTTTCGCATGGCGGCGTCTAATTCCGCTCCAGCAGACGGCGTAAATAATTCAGCTCGTCGGGCGCACGGTCGGGCTCGCCAAGGCGCTTTCTTAGCTCTTCAACCACTTCGCGGCTGCGCTTTTCCAAGCTGCCACCTTTGCCGCCTTGTTGCAGGGCCGTATTGCCCTGATCAGGTTGGCGGGTTGAGCGGCCGAGCGGGTCTTTGTCATTGGCGGGGCCGCCGCCTTCGCCCTGTTGGCCCTCGCCGCCGGGCCGCTTGGCTTGTCCATTGCCCGGCGAATTGCCTTCGAGCGATTTAGCGAGCGCTTGCGCCCCTTTGCGTAAACTTTCGATCGCTTTGCCCTGCGGACCAATCGCGCCTTGTGGGTCGCCCTCACCAATCGCGCCTTCGGCGTTTTTCATGGCGTCATCGGCTTCGCCCAACTCGTTCTGATCGGGTGCCCCGCGTTCTTTCATGCGGTTGCGCAAGGCATCAAGGCGATCTCGCAATTGGCTTTGACGATCCTTTAGCGACTTTTGATCTTGCGGTGCCTGGCCTTCAGTGCCGCCTTTGCCTTGCCGGAACGTATCATCGCGCAACGCGCGCTCCTCGCGCATCATCTGATCGAGTTCGTCCAACGCCTCATTCATCTCCCGCGTCGCGGGATCGGCCATTTGTGGCGCGCTGTTTTGCAATTGGCTCAAGATCTCGTTGAGCGCTTCCAACATTCGGCTGGCATCTTGGGTGTTGCCGCGCTTGGCGAGATCATTCATCTGGTCGATCATGGCCTGCAGATCTTCCGGACGGATCATTTTACCCGGCGGCTGACGGCTGGCCCCCGCTTCGTTCTGGTTTTTGCGCGCTTTGGCAGCATAGGATTTGAGATAGGCGTCGAGCGCGGATTTCAGCCGGTCGGTTAGCGCTTTGATTTCCTCCGGTGACGCGCCGTTTTCGAGCGCCTTTTTAAGCGCGTCGCGCGCCGCATCAAGCGCCTTTTTCTCGTCGCCTTGTTCATGGTCTTCAATGGCCAACGCCAACTGCCAGAGCGCGTCGACGGTCGCTAACAGATCCGTATCGGTTCTAGCGTGGCGAAGCTGGGTTTCCACTGCGCGAAGCCCGAGATAGTTTCCCGCATCCGGCATGAATTGATCAGGCGCGATCAAGAGTGCGCGGAGTGCCTCGCCGACTTGGGGCCAATGGTCTGGAGCCAGCGCCAACACGCGGCGCTGTTCAACGAGCGAGCGAGCAAGACTATTGGTAAACACCCGCTGCGGCAGACGGATGACTACCGCCGGGGTAACGGCTTCTTGGTTGGCATCGTCGCGAACGGCCAGTGTGAGATCAACGGTGGCACCTGCCCAAGGGCTTTCTGACGGCTCTAGCTTGGTTTGGGCTTTGCCGTCGCTGGCAGTGCCCGGCAAAGCCAGCGGAAGGGTGGGGGCGGGCACAAGCGGACGGTGCTGGCTGGTGAGTGGACGATTGCCCATTCGCGGATTGGCGATATGCGCCTCACCGTTTGCAAGGCCGTAATCATCACCCGCGCGATAAGACAGCGTGACGCCGGTATCGCTAGCAGCAGGCGGGGCTGTCATGTCGATGAAGGGCGGTTGATCGGCAATGGGATTAAGCGAAATCGTTGCTACGAGGCGTCCACCGCTTTTAACGGTCAGGCTTGAATGTGCGCGCAACATAAAGCGCCATTCCCTGCCCGTTGAGGGCGCGGCATTGGCGTTTTCTTTTTTACTCTCAAGACCGTTCGATGCCTCAACCGTCACCCCTGCCGGATCGGATGTCCGCAAAACGAGTTCCGAACCTTCCGGCACCAAGAATGGCTTAAGCTTGGAATCGGCCGCCGCTTTCAAATCGATCAGGACAGGTGGAATATGGGTATAGGTTGGCGGATCAATCCACGCATCGATGCGTGCGGTTTGAATCTCTGCGCCGGATGTATTCCAATCCAAGGCGTCGGCTAAGCGGGCATCCCGCTCGGGCCCAGCCGCGAAATAGGCAGCAAGCGCGAGCAGTGGAAGCGTAAAGCGAAGGGCGTAGGGATCTTTGGTAACAAGCTGCGGGCGAGGCGGCTTCACCTTGATCGCTAAGATCTGCGCAAAGGCTGTTTGCTGATTGGCGCGCCAAAGCGCTTGGGTCAAGGCATCCGTAGTGGCCAAGACAGGCTGATCAAGCGCTGTTGCAACCGGGCGGTGCGAGAGACCTGAGTCGCGGTCAAGCCGAGCAACGCTTTCAGCAAAGCGTGCCTGCCCGAAGCGGAAGGCTAGAAGGAGCGCTATGATCTCGCCGAAGCTTAAGAGAAATACGCTGCTTATTTTGCCCCATGCGGGCAGGCCGTTGAGCAGATCAGACCAAGCCAGCGCTAGAAAAAGCGATGCAATAGAAATTGCTAAAACCAGAAATGGCCAAGCGCGCTCAAACGCCACAACCATGCCAGCCTGTGCGAGCCTTCGGTCCAAGGTTCGCTCTAGCGCCTCATGATCGTGTGACAGCGTTCCGGTCGGTTTAGCCATAGGGGGTAAGACTACAGCCAGTCGGGGAGATGATCGAGTCCAATCAGTTCCTCATAGCTTTGTCGTGCGCGGATGACCGAGAAATCATGGCCTTTCACCAACACCTCAGGGATCAAAGGCCGCGTATTATAGGTGCCTGCTTGCACCGCCCCATAGGCACCCGCCGAGAGCACGGCTAAAAGATCCCCCGCCTGCTGGACCGGTAAATCACGGCCGAGCGCCAGATAATCGCCCGACTCACATACGGGGCCGACCACATCGGCCACCATCCGCGAATGGTTGGCGGAAGGCTCGTTGATCGGCTTGATGTCGTGGAAGGCTTCATAGAGTGTTGGGCGAATGAGATCATTCATGGCGGCGTCAACGATGACGAAGCTCTTGCCCTCGCCGGACTTCATATAGACGATTTTGGTGACGAGAATTCCGGCATTGGCGACGAGCAAACGGCCCGGCTCCAGCACGAGTTTTGCGCCTAAATGGCCGAGGCGCTTTTTGATCACCGCGGCATAAAGCTCAGGGTGCGGAGGCGGGGCGTTATCGGGACGATATTGCACGCCAAGTCCGCCGCCGAGGTCGAGATGGTCGATTACATGGCCGTCCGCCCGCAACTCACCGACAAAATCGGCAAGCAGTGCAAAGGCATCGTCAAAGGGCTGCAAATCGGTGATTTGACTGCCGATATGCATATCAACGCCCGAAACCGAAATGCCGGGAAGGTTAGCTGCTTCGCGATAAACCTCGCGGGCGCGCGAAATCGGCACGCCAAATTTGTTCTCGCTCTTGCCGGTTGAGATTTTCGCATGCGTCTTGGCATCGACATCGGGATTGACGCGAAGCGCAATTTTGGCGGTAAGGCCCTTGGTTGTGGCTAACGTCGAGATGCGGAGCAGCTCCGGCTCGGATTCGACATTGAAGCAATGGATATGCTCATCGAGCGCATAGGCGATTTCGCGGTCGGTTTTGCCAACGCCTGAAAAGGTGATGTTTGCCCCCGAGACGCCAGCGGCACGCGCACGGCGAAGCTCGCCTTCCGAGACAACATCCATGCCCGCGCCAAGCATGGCCAAGGTTTTGAGCACGGCCTGATTAGAATTGGCCTTCATCGCGTAGCAGACCAGCGCGTCTACATCGGCGAAAGCGCCGGCAAAAACACGATAGTTTTTTTCGAGCTCAGCGGTGGAGTAGCAATAAAACGGCGTATCAACCGATGCGGCAATGGCACGCAGATCGACCGCTTCGGCATGAAAAATGCCGTTATGATAGGAAAATGACGACATGGAAGGGGCTCTTTAAGCGTCAGAGTAGGAAATCGAGAAAGAAGGGCTTTTGAGGCACTTCCTGCTTCGGGCTTGCAGGCGTTGGCTGTTTGGGTACTGGCGTCAAAGTTGGGCTTTCTGACGGTGCCTTGGCTTCGGTAGCAGGCAAGGCTGCAGTTGGTGCCTCAAGCGGACCTTTACGGCCACACCCCGCCAAAGCAAGCGCGAGCATTAAGGCAAGGGCGGGCGTTTTCAAGCAAGCGAGGCGCAAAGGGTAATCTCCAAACGATATCGTCATCATAGCCTTAATTTGGCGTGGTGCGAAAGGCGAAGATCAGCGCTTTTCGCGCGCCAATTTGGCGATCCAACGTTTAGCCTCGCGGCGAACATTGGAAGGGGCGGTGCCGCCAAAGCTTGTCCGGCTTTTGACCGATTTATCGACACCTAGAACCGCGAATACATCGGCAGTAATCTTCGGCTCAACCGACTGCATCTCTTCGAGCGTCAGTTTTTCAAGCCCGATCTTTTTGTCAGAGGCTAGGCCCACAATGCGGCCCGTCACATGATGCGCGTTGCGGAATGGCATTTTGAGCGTGCGGACGAGCCAATCGGCAAGGTCGGTGGCGGTGGCGTAACCGGAACCCGCGGCCTTTTTCATCGCTTTGGTATCCGGCGTCATGTCGCGCACCATGCCGGACATCGCTGCCAGACAGAGTGAAAGCGAATGCAGCGCATCGAACGTGCCTTCTTTGTCTTCCTGCATGTCTTTGGCGTATGTGAGCGGCAGCCCCTTCATGACGATGAGCAGCGCTGTTAAGCAGCCGATGATGCGGCCTGATTTGGCGCGTACCAATTCGGCGGCATCGGGATTGCGCTTTTGCGGCATGATCGATGAGCCGGTGGTGAATTTATCGGATAGCGCTACGAGGCCAAATTGCGGGGTTGTCCAGATGACGATTTCCTCGGCAAAGCGTGAGAGATGCATGGCGCAGATGGAGGCGGCAGAAAGCGCTTCGAGCGCAAAATCGCGATCCGAGACGCTATCGAGCGAATTGGCGGTAGGGCGATCAAAGCCGAGCAATTGAGCCGTCATATGGCGGTCAATCGGGAAGGAGGTTCCGGCAAGCGCTGCGGCACCGAGCGGGTTTTCGTTCATGCGCTTGCGGGCATCTTTGATGCGGCCGCGGTCGCGACCCAGCATTTCGACATAGGCCATGAGATGATGGCCGAAGGTAACCGGCTGGGCGGATTGCAAATGCGTGAAGCCGGGCATGACGGCACCGGCAAATTCCAGCGCCTTGTCGGCGAGAGCCGATTGCAGATCGGCCATTTGCGCATCAAGCGCATCGAGCGTATCGCGCAC
>Ga0114964_10003767_pt1 | contig 10142 bp, 7 predicted proteins | sample C_131016_MF_Meta_FD_92638 | JGI IMG/M metagenome (GOLD analysis project Ga0114964, IMG submission 92638) | Freshwater microbial communities from Lake Croche, Canada to study carbon cycling - C_131016_MF_MetaG | ecosystem: Environmental > Aquatic > Freshwater > Lake | place: Lake Croche, Canada... | reverse complement strand
CGATGGCTATCGGACAGTGATGAATGCATGCCTAGGAATAGTCCTAGTTTTAGGGGCCTGTAGCCGCACAGACCCTGTCGGTTCAGTCGTGCGGCAGGTCGTCCAGCAATTGATGCTCCATGGCGTAGCGCACCAAGTCGACCTGACTGCCCATTTGCATTTTTTGCAGAATGTTGGATTTATGGGTACTCACCGTTTTGATACTCAGGGAGAGTTCCTGCCCAATCGCCGTGAGGCTGGTGCCACGCACAATGCGACTGAAGACCTCAAATTCCCTGTCGCTCAAGGCGGTATGGGGTAAGTCTTCGCTGCGCGGCGCCATATCCATCGCCAGTAGCTCGGCCACTTTGGGGCTGATGTATCGCCCCCCTGCCACCAGTTTGCGTAAGGCCGGTAGCAGCAAATCCATATCGCTTTCTTTGGATAAATAGCCCGAGGCCCCGGCGCGTAATGCGCGCACCGCGTATTGCTCTTCGTGGTGCATGCTGAAAATTAGGATCGGCAAACGTGGCCGCTCTTGGCGAATTAGTTTGATCAACTCCAAACCATTGCGGCCTGGCATGGAGATATCCAATATCACCAGCGACCAGTCGCGCTCGCGCACCGCTTGCAATGCGGCGTTGCCATTCGCGGCCTCGCCAGCGACCACCAAGTCGCTGGTATCGGCCAAAATTTTGCGCAAACCGTCGCGGATGATGGCGTGGTCGTCGGCGACCAGCACTTGCCAGGGGCTCATGCGGTGAACTCCTCGCACCGGGCGGGTCGAGGCATGCAAGGTAGCGCCGACAAAGCCAAATGCAGTTCCACACAGCACCCGTCGCCCGGCGCGCTGACGATCTCCAAGCGTCCACCCACACCGCGAGCCCGCTCACGCATGCTGCTCAGGCCGATGCCGGCGTGGCGCGCGGTGGCAGCCATGCCTTTGCCGTCGTCACGCACGCGCAACACCAAATCGACTCCATCGCTTTGCAAATCGACCCAAACCTTGCGCGCTTGCGCGTGGCGCACCACGTTGTTCAAAGCCTCTTGCACGATGCGGAACATGGCAGTCGCTAGCGCCGGGTCGCGCACCAGGTCCTGCGCGGGTAGGTGAATATGCAATTGCAAGCCGCTGTGGCGTGAAAATTCGCGAATTTGCCAGGTAACCGCATCGCCAAAGCCCAGTTCGTCCAAAATTTGCGGACGCAGCTCGGACGAAATCCGGCGCACCGAGGTGATGGCGGTGTCGAGCATGCTGCGCATTTCGTCCACACTCTGCGGCGCTGCACCACGCCCCTCTTTGACCCGGTTGCCCAGCCAGGCCAGGCTCAGTTTGAGGCCGGTCAGTTGCTGTCCCAGATCGTCATGGAGTTCGCGCGCAATACGCGCGCGCTCTTCTTCGCGCACCGTTTGCTGGCCGGCGTACAGGGCTCGCAGTTCCTGGTTTATCGCTGTGAGTTCGTTACGCGCGCGCCGCTGCGCCGTCACATCGCGCAGTACCGCCGTCATTTGAACGCGGCCCCCGATATCGGTCTTGGAAATCGAGGACTCTATCGGGAACTCACTGCCATCACGGCGCAGGCCGAAAATTTCCAGTTGCGCCGCCATGGTGCGCGGGCCTTGAACGGTGTGCGCGAACACGGCCATTTGCGCATCGTGGCGCACGCGCGAACGCTCGGGCAGCAACTGCGTGAGCGACTGACCGATGACCTCTTGGGCGCGATAGCCAAACATGGCCTCGGCCGCAGGGTTAAACAACTGGATACGCATGGCACTATCGACGGCTACGATGGCGTCCTTGACCGACTCCACCGTGTGCTGGTAGCGCAAATGGGCATCGCGCAAGGCGGACGCCAGTAGCTCTTTACGACGCAACTTTTGTATCAAAAACAAAGCCACAAACACAGTAAACAGACAGAGTACGGCCACAGCAAGGGCAATCGGTATCGCCACTTCGCGCCAGGCGGCTAGGCTTTGGCTTTCATCGTCCGAGACGCCCAGCAGCAAAGGAAAATCGGGCAGACGGCCCAGCGCAAACATCAAGTGCGTTCCATCGCCGCTGGTATGCAGCAGGGTGCGTACACCGTCTTGCGCGCCGGGCCATTGCGCACCAGCCAGTTCCAGGGCGGGTGCGCCGATGTCGTTTTCGCGGTGCGGGTAGCTTGCCAGCAAAGTGCCGTCGGCCTGGTAAATTGCCATCGGCCGCGCATAGTCCAAGCGCACTTGCATAAACACGGCCTCAAAACGCGCGAGGTCCAGGTCGGCCACCACCACGCCTCTAAAACTGCCGTCGGCATTTTCCAGCCGCCGCGCCATGCGCATCAGCCACAGCCCACTGGGCGCATCGCGCCGCGGCTTGTCCATAAAAATGCCTTTGTGGTCGCCCTTGGAAAAGGTAATAAAAAATTCCTGGTCCGAGAGGTCTCGCGCCAGCTTGCGCACATCGATGGACGCATTGACTATATGGCCGTCGGCATCGACCAGGGTCAGCGCGTATAGCTGGCGCATGCCCGAAACGCGGGTGGCCAACAAGAGATGGGTTAAATCGCTATCCAGCGCAATCGTGCTGCCAAAACCCGAGCCCAAGCGCTCTTGCACACCTTGCAGCACTTTGTCTGCGCCTTGCAATGATTGGCGTGTTTCCTCGATAAACATGGCCGCCAGACTGGCGGTTTCAGAACTGGCGTGGGCCAGTTCCCGCTCGCGCAAGGACCAGAGCAAAAATACGCTGGTCAGCAAGGCGCCCGCAATGGTTGCCGCCGCGAGTAGACCTACGGCCTGCGAGGTACGAATTTGCAAACGCATGGAAGTTCCAACGAGAGGTCTTGAGATGGCGCCGGGCAGGGCCACGCCCGGCATGCCTACGGCACCCGCTTGCAATTCAATGTAGCAGAGGACTTGGGGGCCTGTCAGCCTTTTGTGGGCCCGATACCGGCCCATTGCGCAAAGCTTGACCTAGCGCAAAAGCGCGCCCTCATTGGCCTTGGTTCAGGGCCGCCCCACCGCCCGCGCGGTGACCACCGCCTGCATCAGCCCCCGGTCGTCCACCGCATTGGGGTAATAGCTTTTGTGCTCGGACACTTCCACTTCGGGCTGCGCGGCACCCATGCCCTTGACCGCCGCCAAGGCCGCTTGTTCCGCGGCGCTATGGGCCGCTTGCAAAGCCGCTTGCGCATTGCCAAAGCTTTGCGTGTCGGCAAGCCCGGTAAGGCGGAACAACCCGCTGCCGTCGCCATGCACTTCCACCACCGCGGTGTAGGCCACCACGCCGGTGGCAGCACCCACGGCGTTGGCTACGTCGCAATTGGGCGGAAACACCACTTCGCAGCCCAAGCGACGCGCCAGTTCGCCGTAATACACCCTGACCGGTCCGCCCACGGCCACTACCGGCACCGAAGGCTTGATGCTGACCTGCGCCAGCCCCACCAGCGACTCGCCATTGCAAATGGCCTGGCTGATGCGGTCATCGGGCAGGCTGAAACCTAAGGCGGTGTCCAAAATTACCCGCGCGCTCAGGCGCACGGTTTCGCTCCACACCGCATGGGCATAGGCACGGGTGCGCTCCTCGGTCGGCATCTTCATCTCACGCAACCGGCAACCCAGCTGGGCCGCCAAGTAAGCGCCCTCACGCGACCAATTGGCTTGCAGATCCAGCACATGCGCAGCGTCCGAGGGGGTAAATCCGGCTACTTGAATCAGCCCTTTGCGCTGGAGGGAGGAAATGGCGCGCTGCGCGTTCATGGAAGTCGCCAGCGCACGCATGGGCGTCGGTCCGGGGCGCACTTGCGCCAGTAATTCGCTCTCGCGCGCCGAGAGTTCGTCCGACAGGCGCGGTCCTTTGGCGCCAAAAGGCAGCAACACGAAACGGCCTTGCAGGGAATTACCACCGTCTACATCGGTCAGGTCCGCTTGCAACATCGCGATAGTTTGCGGGTAGCGCGCTGCCAGCAGCGATATAGGCACGATGCGCTGAGGCCGCACTTCCAAGCGGCCGTTACCCGCCAGCGCCACTTCGCTGTCCCCACCCAGGCCAATGGTGCGCACATCAATCGCGCGCACCATGGTGCGCCAACCGCCCACTTCGGCACCGTCCAGGTTGACGCGCGGCAGGCCGTCGATCAGCGCGCCCACATCCGTGGTGGTGCCGCCCATGTCCGACAAAATGAAATTGTCCAGGCCGCTGAGCCAGCGCGCCCCGACCAGACTGGCCGCCGGGCCAGAGAGCACGGTTTCTATCGGCCGCTTGGCCACGCTATGCGCCAGCGCCAGCGTGCCGTCGCCTTTGACGATCATCAGCGGGCACTGAATTTTTAATTGCGCCATCGCGGTTTGCACTGCGTCGATCAAATGGGTGACGCGGGAAATCAGGCGCGCATTGAGCGTGGCGGTGAGGGCGCGGCGCGGCGCGTCCAGGCTGGAAGACAGTTCGGTGGACAAAGTGACGGGCTTGCCGGTTTTCTCCACGATGCGCGTGCGCACCCGTTGCTCATGCGCCGGGTTGCGCACCGCAAAAGCGGCGGCCACGGCAAACGCGTCCACCTGCGGCGCCATGCGCTCTATGGCCTCGTCTAGGGCGTTTAGGTCCAGGGCTGCGGCCTGCTCACCGTTGTGGTCATGGCCGCCGCTGATACGCTCTATCGCCATGCCGGGAAAGGCTTTGGTAATGCCGGTGCGTTCGGCCATGCTGGCATCAAAACCTACCAGCAGCACGCCCACCGCGCTGCCATGGCCCTCCACCACCGCATTAGTCGCCAAGGTGGTGGACACCGAGACCAGCGCAATATCTTGCGCCCGCAGGCCCTGGGGCAAGGCGGCAATGGCCTGGGTAATCGCATCGGCCACGCCCAGGGATAAATCACCTTTGGTGGTAATGGACTTGGCCGTGGCAATAACGCGCTGGCCTGCGGCTTCGATAATGGCGGCATCGGTATAGGTGCCGCCGGTGTCAACGCCAATCAGGTACTGGGGGGAAACTGGATTCATGAATGCTTCACGCAAATAGGGGAAGATCAGCCTGCAGGCAGCCCGCTCGGCAAAACCCCGTATTGTGACCACGCCACCCCCCATAAACGTATGGCCAGCCAATTACCTCAAATGCCCGCAGGGGCAAAGCCCGCGCTGCAAGACTACATCGTGCGCAGCGACTTGGGTGGCCACAGCCCGCAGGGCAGCGGCCAAACCCTGCTTCGCCTGGTGCACATCAGCGATGCGCATGTCATGGACAGTGCCTCGCCGGCGCGCTGCGAATGGGTGGAGCTGCGCGGGCAAGAGCCGCTGTGGCAGCCGCTCTTGCACATGCACCGGCCCTATGAAGCGCTGACACACTTTGCCCTGGCAGCGTACATTGAGGCACTACGCGCAAGCCCTCTTGCACCGGCCAGCGGCCAGCCCTATGACCTGGCGCTGTTCACCGGCGACAACATCGATAACGCGCAGGCCAATGAATTGCAGGCCTTTATTGCCCTGGTGCGCGGCGGGCAGGCGTCTTTGTCCGCCTACGGCGGCGTGCATGACATCGCAGGCGCGCAGGACTGGCTGGCCACGCAGCCCGGTGGCCTGTGGCCGTATTGGTGCCCGCAAAGCGAAGTGCCCTGCGCTGGCAAGGCCCTGGGTTTACCTGCGATAGAAGACTTTTTGGCGCGCGCCAGCGCAGTGATAAACAGCCGCGGCCTGGGCTTTGCGTGGACCAGCGTGGCTGGCAACCACGATGTGCTGCGCCAAGGAACAGCCGTCAGCAATTCGGTACTCGAGGCCATCGCCACCGGCACGCTCAAAACCCTGGTGCAACCGGCGGGCTTTACGCCGGCCGATCCGCTGCACGCTTTTTTGGACCAGCCCGAAGCGTTTTCGCAAACCACGGCAGGCTCTGGCACTCGGGCGATTACGCCCGATGCCGGGCGGCGCATCATCAGCGCGCAAGAATTTGTCGATGTACATGCGTTGGCAGGCGCGCAGGGTTACGCGCGGCTAGCGCCGGGGCAGCGCGATACCTATTTGGACACTGAGCATGTGCGCATCATCCTGCTGGACACCAACCACCCCTGGGGCGATTACCAGGGCAGCGTGGGCAAGCAGCAACTGGCCTGGCTGGACGAGTGTTTGCGGGAGGTCAGCCGCACACCGGGCCGCCGGGCCCTGCTGGCCAGCCACCATGGCTGCGCCTCCTTGGTCAACCGCCGGGGCCATGACCCCGAGCGCGTCCACGCCCAAGCGCTCACCGATGTGCTGCACCGCCATGCCTGCGTGCTGGCCTGGTTGGTCGGTCACCGCCATATCCACCGTATCGACGCGCATCCACCGCGCCCGCAAGCCCGTGCCGGCGGCGGGCGGGGCTTTTGGGAAATCGCCACCGCTTCCATCATCGACTGGCCCAGCCAGGCGCGCGCTATCGAGCTGGTCCGCCATAACGACGGCAGCCTGGAGCTCATCTGCACACCGTTGGACCACCGTAGCCCGGCCGGTACGCTGGCGGCGCTACACCACGCGCTGGCGCAGCGTTTTGCAGGTCGCCAAGCCCAGGCCATGCAAGGGCGGGCGCAAGACGGGCAGGTACGTCTGGTTTTCCCGATTTGACAGAGTGCATGGCGAACGCTAAGGTCGCCGACATGAAAACCCTAGGCAAATTTCCCCGTGCGGTGCGCGAAATCGCGCACCAAATCATTACCATGCCCGATGGCACCGAGCTGTCCGCGCGCATCTGGCTGCCCAAAGACGCCGCCAAGAGCCCGGTGCCGGCCATCCTAGAGCATTTGCCTTACCGCAAGCGGGACGGCACCATCGTGCGCGACGCCCTGACCCACCCCTATCTGGCGGGCCACGGCTACGCCTGCATCCGCGTAGACATGCGCGGCAACGGCGACTCGCAAGGCCTGATGCACGACGAGTACAGCGAGCAGGAATTGCAGGACGCGGAATCTGTGATCGCCTGGCTGCGCCAGCAGCCCTGGTGTACCGGGCGCGTCGGCATGATGGGGATTTCCTGGGGTGGCTTCAATAGCCTGCAGGTAGCGGCGCGCCAACCGGAGGGCTTGGAAGCCATCATCACTTTGTGCTCCACGGACGACCGCTATACCGACGACATCCATTACAAAGGCGGCTGTCTTTTGTCGGAAAACATGGGCTGGTCGGCCACTATGTTTGGCTACTCCTCGCGACCGCCAGACCCGGCGCTGGTGGGCGAGCAGTGGCGCGCCATGTGGTTGGAGCGTCTGAACACCGAGCCTCTGCTGGCCATCGACTGGCTGCAACACCCGCACCGTGATGCCTACTGGAAGCGCGGTTCGGTCAACGAAGACATAGGCGCCATCAAAGCGGCAGTGTTGGCTTTTGGTGGCTGGAATGACGCCTATACCAATGCGGTGCCACGTCTGGTGGGTAGCGTGCAAAGCCAGGTCAAGGGCATCATCGGGCCCTGGGCACATAAATACCCGCATTTTGCGGTGCCCGAGCCGCGCATCGGCTTTTTGCAAGAGGCGCTGCGCTGGTGGGACCGCTGGCTCAAAGGCGCGCAAACCGGCGTAGAGCAGGACCCGGCTTTTCGCACCTACATCATGGAAGTGCAGCGGCCGGGCGCCAGCATCAGCCGCATTGAGGGTCGCTGGGTGAGCGACACCGTCTGGCCCAATGCCAAAGCGCAGGGCCAGCGCCTGCACCTCAATGCCGAAGGTCTGAGTACTGAGCGTGCCAGCGCGCGCAAGCAGACGATTAACTCGCCACAGCACACCGGCGCGGACAGCGGCGAGTACTGCATTATTTGGCTGGGGCCAGAATTTCCGGGCGACCAGCGCCAAGACGATTCTGGCTCGCTGTGCTTTGACGGCACGCCCTTGGGCCAGGACATCGACCTGGTGGGCGCGCCGGTACTAACGCTTAAGTTCAGCGTGGACCAGCCGGTGGCGCATGTGGCGGTGCGGCTGAGCAGCATCTGGCCCGATGGCGCGGTTTCTCGGCTGACCTATGCAGTGGCCAACCTGACGCATTTGCACGGTGAGGCCAGCCACGAGCAGCCCCTGCCGCTGGAGCCGGGCAAGGTCTATACGGTGAAAATCCAATTGGACGATGTGGCCTACCGCATCCCCAAGGGGCACAAGCTGCGGGTATCGCTGTCCACCAGCTACTGGCCGCTGATCTGGCCAGCGCCGACCCCGGTAACGCTGACGGTGCACACCGGCGCCAGCCACATGGACTTGCCAGTGCGCCCCAAAGTACGCGGTGAAAAAGCGCCGCATTTTGAGCCGGCCGAGGCCGCGCCCGCGGTTCGCCTCAAAACGCTGGACGCCCCTTGGAACAAACGGGAAGTCACGATTGACCAAGCCACCGGCGAGCGACGCATGGTGATTGAAGACGACTTTGGCCGCATCACCAATCTGGAACATGGCCTGACAACCTGGGGACGCGGGCGCGAGCGCTACAGCATATTGCCCCACGACCCTTTATCTGCCCGCCAAGAATGCCACTGGAGCATGGAAACCTCGCGCGGCGATTGGGTCACGCGCACCGAAACCTATAGCACGATGACTGCTACTGCCACCCATTTCCGTATCACTGGCAGGCTGGAAGCTTTTGAGGGCGACAAGCAAATTTTGGTGCGGCACTGGGATAAGAAAGTCAAGCGGCGCTTGCTGTAAAGCAAGCGCGGCCTGCACCGGGTGCGAACCTGCGTTCAGCACCGGGCGGATCGCCCTGGCCGCTTATTTTTTCTCGGCCGGGGTAAAAATACCCTTTACCGTGTCACCGGCCTTGGCGGCCGTATCGACTACGGTAGACCCTAGCGCACTGATGGTGGCGCAGCCGTTCAAGGTCAGCACCAACATAGCTGTACCGGCAATTTTTAAGAAAGCATTGAAGTTCATCGTCATCCATCCTGTTTAGGTATTGTGTTATCCCGGACTGGAGGGCCTGGCGGCACATCTCAAATTCCGAACGAAGTCTCTCAACGACCTAGGGCCGTGCCCCCACTATAAAGGCAAGAGGCGCGTTGGCTGAGAAATATCAATGCACGAGGGCGGGAAATTCCATGCCCGCTCATTGGCCACTCGCTTCCTGCGCGCACCACCCGCGCGCCTTGGCCTCGAAATCGCTGCGGGTTTGCCCGGTGGCCTCGGAAATACGCCAAGGTGTTTTTTCGGAATGCGCGTCCCAGACCTTAAGCCGGGATTTGACGCAGCGGTCGACAGGGGATTCCTCGCAAGCAGTCAAGTTAAGCCCGATCAGCGCGCAGGTCACCCAATGCGCGATGCGCAATGCCTTCGCAACACTTTTCTGCCGATTGGCTGTACCCATGGTGAACACGTACCCCTATTCGAATGCGCAATTTCGCCATCGCGCAAAAAGGGTCTAATATAGTGATTCTCCAAGCGATTGGCTTGAATTTATCGAATACGACGTTAACGAATAAACGCGATGCTCACAACTATCGTCAAAGTTCTCGCCGTCTGGCTCACAGCCATGTGCCTGCTGTTCTTTTTTTTGGTAGTTTTGGGCGATATGTAAAGCGCCACAGCAATTGCTGCAATGTGATTAAGCTGCTCAAAGCGTCCCGTGCCTTGGGAAAACTCCAGATTGACTTTTTGAAAGTAGGCGTCCTATGCGCAGCGTGCTGAGACTTTATTTGCGCTTTTTCGTACTTGCCTTTGGCTTGGGTGCAATGGCTGTGGGCGCTCAGGAGCGGTTTGCTTTTGACAGCACGCCCGGCCTGCTCAGCAAAGACGTGCGCCCCTCGCATTACAGGCTGCGCCTAAACGTCGATCCGGCCGCTACCCAATTTAGCGGCGAGGTGAACATCCGCATTAGAGTACGCAAATCCAGCGACGGCCTGCGCCTGCACGCCCAGAACCTGCAAAGCGATGGAGCCCAGCTGCAAGCCGTCGGCGCCACGGCCGTGCGCGCCCTGCGCATTGCGCCCGATGCCACGACCCAGACCTGGGCGCTGTTACCACAGGACGGCAAGCCCATTGCGCCGGGCGCTTATCAGTTGCGCATCGCTTACATCGGGAAAGTGAACGAGACCGATTCCGGCCTGTACCGAGCGCCTTACACCGCCGATGGCCAGCCCAAGGCCATGCTGGCCACCCAACTGGAAGCGGTGTTTGCGCGGATGCTTTTGCCCAACGTTGACGAGCCGGCTTTGCGCAGCATTTTTGACATCGCTGTGCAAGCACCTG
>Ga0114964_10003766_pt1 | contig 10143 bp, 9 predicted proteins | sample C_131016_MF_Meta_FD_92638 | JGI IMG/M metagenome (GOLD analysis project Ga0114964, IMG submission 92638) | Freshwater microbial communities from Lake Croche, Canada to study carbon cycling - C_131016_MF_MetaG | ecosystem: Environmental > Aquatic > Freshwater > Lake | place: Lake Croche, Canada... | reverse complement strand
CGTAAAAGAACTTTCCTATCCCCTAGCGGATCACCTGCCGCCCTCGGATGGCATGACCGAGGTCGCACCTGGCGTCTATTGGGTGCGCATGTCATTGCCTTTTGCGCTAGACCATATCAATCTTTGGGTGCTGCGAGACAACTACGAGGGCAAACAGGGATGGGCGATTGTTGACTGCGGCATCAACCAAGCAAGTTCCCGTGAGCATTGGTTGGGTTTATTCAACAACGTATTTCAGGACTTGCCGGTTCTTCGTGTCATCGTCACCCATTTGCACCCGGATCATTTGGGTCTGGCGCATTGGCTTTGTGACTATTGGAAAGTACCTTTGTGGATCAGCGCTACAGATTTTCATACAGCTCACACGCTGATTCACCCTTCTGACCCGCTTCACAGCGAACAAGCTGTAACTTTTTTACGGTCGCATGGCATTACCCAACCCGAAGTGCTTGAGGCAGTGACGCACCGCAATTTGCAATTCAGCCACATGGTGCCTGCTCTTCCCACGCAATATGTTCGCTTGTATGACGGCTTGTCGTTAAACATTGGGGGTCAAAATTGGCGCTGCATCAGCGGCTATGGTCATGCCCCTGAACACATAGCACTGTATTGTGAATCTAAGAAAGTTTTGATCAGTGGCGACATGGTTCTTCCACGCATTTCAACCAATATCAGCGTGTACGACAGCGAGCCTTTGTCAAATCCTTTGCAACTTTTTTTAGACTCTTTGAAAAAATTTGCACACATGCCAACTGATTGCTTGTGTCTGCCTTCTCACGGCAAACCATTTGTTGGCGTGCACACCCGCGTCAAGCAGCTGATTCAACACCATGCTGATCGACTCGATGAACTGCGAGAAGCTTGCAAGCACAGTCCCATGAGTGCCTTCGAAGCTATGGCGGTTTTATTCAAGCGCGAGCTGGACGGTCACCAAACCACCTTCGCGCTTGGCGAGTCTTTGGCGCATTTGCATTTGCTTTGGTACCAAGAGGAGTTTGAGCGAGTGGATGGCCCCATCATTCGCTTCAAACCCAACGAGGCAAGACCTCGTCATTGAGAGCATGGCGACGCTGCTCGTAATCGGGCAGCAATGAGCCCACCGTTTCCCAAAACTGCGGGCTGTGGTTCATCACCCGCAAATGGCTTAACTCGTGGGCCACCACATAGTCAATCACCTCTTGCTTGAAGTGAATCAGCCGCCAATTCAGTCGAATACTGCCATCGGCAGAGGCTGTGCCCCAACGAGAGCTGGCATTGCTCAAAGATAAACGCAGCCACTTCACACCGAGTTGAGGCGCAAAATGGTCGAGCCTTTGAGTAAAATTTAATTTGGCTTGCTGCATCAACCAAGCCTGAACAGCATCCCGAATCTGCCCGGGGTTGGCATGCAAGGACAAAGCCACTGGCAATAATTTCACAGGCGTGTTTTCCGCTGAAACCTCCGCCATAACGGCTCCACCCGCTTGAAAAAGATGTTCAGGGTCTAGACGCACTACATAGTTGTCACCCAAGAATGGAATGACGGCACCGTCTTTCCAGTCAATGATGGTGTGTTTCATCTGCTTTTGGCGGTCTTGGGATTCTTGCAATTTGCGCAATATCCAAGGACCTTTTTCAAGCAAAGCTGTTTCTACGCTAGAGACTGTGGCCCATCGGGGGGCGCGTACTTCCAGACCATCTGCCCCCACGGACATGCCGATGGTTTTACGCTTGACCCTTTGAAATGCGTAAGCAATGGTGGTTTGCTGCAGTTGAATTTGTCGACTGGCTAAGGGGTGAATAAACGCCGCATGGCTGAATGTCTGTGAAGCCTTTTGTTTTTGCTGGGGGCTCTCAACTTCATTGTGAGCATGGATGCCTAACCAATCTAAGGCGAGTTGAACAAAAGCAGTCATCTCTCAGACCGATGCGGCTTTGTAAGCTTCAGGATCAAGGAGAAGCATTTCGTTTTCAATCCATTGCTTCACTTCTTGCATCATCTCCTCAGACTCACGACCGGTGCTCTGAATCATCGGACCAATCGACACGGTGACCAAGCCCGGGAATTTGAAAAAAGCTTTGCGGGGCCAACAACGCGCTGAATTTACGGCGATAGGAATGACCGGCACACCCGTTTCAATAGCCAACCTTGTACCGCCTGCTTTGTAGTTGCCTGCTTGCCCGCGCTCTATACGCGTGCCTTCTGGAAACATGATGACCCAAATGCCTTTGCTGAGCAACTCTCGTCCTTGGCTCACCACTTTTTGAAATGCTTGGCTGCGCAATTTGCGATCTATATGAATCATGTCTAAGCGTCCAATGCCCCAGCCGAAAAAAGGCACATACAACAATTCTTTTTTGAACACATAAGCCAAGTCACAAGGCATGATGACCGGCATCAAAAAAGTTTCGTAGGTGGATTGATGTTTGACCAGCAGTATCACAGGTTGACCAGAGGTAGGTAAATTTTCTTTGCCGCGCAATTCATAGCCTATGCCCAATATATGCTTGGCCCCGCTTACCGCCAGACTTAGCCAAAACACAGCCATTCGGTACAAACGATGACTGCTCAACCGCAAGGCAGCACCCAGCAACATGCCCAAAGCCACGGGGATGACAGTAAGCAGCATCCACAGCATATGCAACAAAGATCTAAGCATTGGCATCAAGAAGAACCGTTTGAAATACTTGTGGATTGTTTGACCATGGAATGGACCAAGAGCCAGTCGGCAAAAGCGGCCAAGTCGGAATGCACATGTGTTTGGGCAGGAAAACTGTCTGGCAAAGTTAGACCCGCATACTGCTCACCCTTGCCCGTTAAAACCAAGTGCGGTGTGCAGCCACTGGCCGCAGCTGCTTGTGCGTCTCGCAAAGAGTCCCCCACAGCATGCACGTCCTTTAAATCGGCAACAAAGCGTTCGCCGATTTGTTCGAACAAGCCGGGCAACGGTTTTCTGCATTGACAATGGTCATCTGGGGTGTGCGGGCAATAAAAAATCGCATCTATTCGTCCACCGGCCTTGGCCAAAGCTTTGTTCATCTTGTCGTGCATCAGGTTCAAGGTGGCGACATCAAACAAGCCACGACCTAAGCCCGACTGATTTGACGCAATCACAACCCGCCAACCTGCATGGTTGAGCTTGGCAATTGCATCTATCGCACCCGGCAGCGCCACCCATTCCTCGGGCGACTTGATGTAGTCATCACTGTCATGGTTGATCGTGCCATCTCTGTCCAAAATCACAATAGGTGTGTGCATTTGAATGCCTTCTCAATGGGCTAAGCGAGACAAATCGGCGACGCGATTCATACTGTGATGCAGGTCTTGCAGCAGGCCTAAGCGATTACGCCGAACCGCATCATCTGGGTCATTGACCATGATGTCGTTGAAAAACGCATCAACGGGTTCTCGCAAGACTGCCAAGGCTTGCAAAGAGGCCGTGTAGTTTTGCGATTGGTACAAGTCCTCGGCTTCTTTCACACTGCGCTTCATGGCTTGGTGCAAGTTGAGTTCAGCCGGCTCCTTCAATTTATCGACGGAGAACGCCAGCGTATCCTCTGGAGGCGCCTTTTTTAAAATATTCGTTAACCGTTTATTGGCAGCGGCCAACGCGGCTGCTTGCGGCATAGCGGCAAATGCGCGAACCGCTTCCATTCGTGCGCCAACGTCCCCCAAACACTGGGGTTTCAAGGCCAACACTGCATCTACTTCTGAGGGTGTATAGCCTTGGTCTTTCAACGTGACCGCTAATCTGTCCAGAATGAATTGATACAGCTCTTCTTTGGCTTTTTCTACGGGCAAATCAAATTCTTTGGCGAACACGCCAAAGCTGCAATCGAGCAACTGATCAATTCGCATGATTGCAAAGGGTGAGCGCATCAGCAAGCGAATCACACCCAAGGCCTGTCTGCGCAGTGCAAATGGGTCTTTGTCGCCGGTGGGCAAGTTTCCAATGCCAAACATGCCGGTCAAAGTTTCCAGCTTATCAACCAAAGCTAGCAAACATCCCACATCGCTTCTGGGCAAACTGTCACCCGCAAACCGTGGTTTGTAATGGTCTTCTACGGCATGCGCAATTTCTTGGCTATGGCCATCGTGCAAAGCGTAATAAGCGCCCATGGTCCCTTGCAACTCTGGAAACTCTCCCACCATATCGGTCAACAAATCTGTTTTCGCCAGTTTGGCTGCAGTCACCACATGGGCTTGCTCGTCTGTCGTACCTAAAACGTTGGCCAATTGCTGCGCCATGTTGCTGACGCGCTTCATGCGTTGGTACTGTGTGCCCAGTTGATTGTGATAAATCACTTTGGCCAAGCCTTCAACCCGTGAATCTAAAGTGTGTTGTTTGTCTTGGTTGTAAAAAAATTGTGCGTCTGCCAGTCTGGGTCTGACCACCCGTTCATTTCCAGTGATCACAGCACTGGGGTCTTGCGGTTGGACATTGCTCACCACCAAAAATTGATGGGTGAGCTCACCTTGTGGGCTCATCAGTGGGAAGTATTTTTGATTGGCCTTCATGGTCAGGATCAAACACTCTGGCGGCACTTGCAAGAAAGATTGATCAAACTGACACAGTAAGACATGAGGCATTTCTACTAAGCCCGTGACTTCTGCCAATAAGTCTTCGTCTTGCAAGGCTTGTACGCCTTCACCCGCAGACAGCGCTGTTTGGGTTAGCTGACTCTGAATCATGGCTTTGCGTTTATCGAAGCTGGCAATCACTGCCCCGCGCTTGAGCAATGCGTCTTCATAGTTGTCTGCATGGTCGATGTCGATGAATGCTTCTTTCGCCTCGAAACGGTGACCCAGCGTGCGCCGTCCTGCGCTCAATCCCAAGACTTTGACAGCAACGATTTGGTCTCCAAGCAAGGCAATCAAGTGATGTACGGGTCTGACAAAACTGACACTGTCCCAGCCGGGCATGGCGCAGTCTTTGTCAAGCTGATACGTCATCAGCTTAGCAATAGGCATTTGGCTGATGCTCATATCTAACGCGATTTGCAAACCTTGCGCTACTGTCACGCCCGACTGAGTTTGCGCCAAGAATAAGGCTGTGGCTTTGCCATCTGGTTTTTGCTCTAGGGATGAAAACTGTTCTGCACCCAAACCCAGAGACTGCAATTTTTTTAGCAAGGCTGCTGTAGCTTGCCCTTGAGCGTCAAGCCCTACGCTGACGGGCATGAGTTTGAGTTGAACCTGCTTATCTGCTGCTTTGGCAGATACCTGCGTGATATGCACGCCTAGGCGACGTGGTGTTGCAAACGACGTTAATGTTGAATTGTTGTTCAACAGTCCCTGCTGCTCTAAGCTTTTGAACAGTCCTTGCGAGAATGCATGGGACAGTGAGGACAAGGCTTTGGGAGGCAGTTCTTCAGCTTGTAGTTCTATCAACAAATTGTGATTCATCTCAGGCCGCCGATTCTGTGATGTGCTGGACCCATTCTTTGGGTGCCATGGGGTAGCCAAGTGCTTCTCTGCTTTTTAAATAACTTTGCGCCACATTTCTGGCCAAGTTTCTTATGCGCCCTATGTAAGCTGCCCTTTCTGTCACACTGATAGCGCCGCGCGCATCTAGTAAATTGAAAGTATGTGCGGCTTTCAACACCTGCTCATACGCTGGCAAAGCCAAAGACTGCGTCATCAAATAAAGCGCTTGTTTTTCATGTGCACCGAAAGCGTCAAATAAAAAAGCCGCATCGCTGTGCTCGAAGTTATAGGCGGATTGTTCTTGCTCGTTTTGTAAATACACATCGCCATAGCTCAATGTGTCTGTCCACTTCAAGTTGTAGACATTGTCGACGCCTTGCAAGTACATCGCCAATCTTTCCAAGCCATAGGTAATTTCGCCTGTGATGGGTTTGCAATCTATCCCACCGACTTGTTGAAAATAGGTGAACTGGGTGACCTCCATGCCATTGAGCCAGACCTCCCAGCCCAACCCCCACGCCCCAAGTGTGGGGTTTTCCCAATCGTCTTCTACGAAGCGAATGTCATTAATTTTTAAGTTGAATCCAAGTGCTTCGAGTGAGCCTAAATACAACTCCAATATGTTGGAAGGTGCAGGCTTGAGCACCACTTGGTACTGGTAATAGTGTTGCAGTCGGTTGGGGTTTTCTCCATAGCGTCCATCTTTAGGTCGTCTGGAAGGCTGCACATAAGCCGCTTTCCAAGGTTCTGGGCCCAATGCACGTAAAAAAGTTGCTGTGTGCGAGGTTCCTGCACCCACCTCCATATCTAAGGGTTGAAGCAAAGCGCAGCCCTGTCGATCCCAATAATTTTGTAGTTGCAGAATGATTTGTTGAAAAGTCAGCATGTGTAGCTTTGGTTTACTTTCATTTTAATGACTCTTGGGTTTAATCTCGGCGTTTTGATGAGTCACAGCAAACAACAGGAGGATAAATAAACAGATTAGCCATACAGGCGTCAGTCCCCATCGCCCGGCCCATTTTGCATACCCTGTCACACGTCCATCACTTGCAGACACATTGCCAACCAATACGGTTTGGGTATAGGGCTTGGCAGTAGCTTGAATTTTTCCTGCTGAATCAATAATTGCAGTACCGCCTGAATTGGTTGCTCTTACGGTGGGACGATTCAGTTCTACGCTGCGCATACGTGCGATATTTAAGTGCTGTGGCACCACCACCGTGTTTCCAAACCAAGCAATATTGCTCATATTCACCAAAACCGTGGGCGCACTTACTTCTCCGTTGGTGAAACGCTGCGCCAACTCCTCACCAAATAAATCTTCGTAGCAAATATTTATTGCCAATCTTTGGTTGTTCCAAAGAAAGGCGTGTGGTTTAACTGGGCCACGAATAAAGTCCGTGATGCCAAAGTTCACCAGACGGTTAAACCACTTAAAGTAGGCGGGTACAAATTCTCCAAATGGAACCAAGTGCTGTTTGTTGTAAAGATATTCTTCTGAGTTTGCTTGCATGGCGATGGCTGAATTGCCAAAACCCAGTGTGTCTTGAAATGTTGGCATGCCGACTATGACCGCTTTGTCGCCGGAAGAAAAATGCATTTTTAATTTATCCCAAGCTCCATCAGGTATGTCTTTTTGAAGATAGGCAATCGCCGTTTCAGGCATCACGACCAAATCGGTTTTTGCTTCTATGGCTTGGTCTACATACCAATTCACTGCTTGCTGCCTCTGCTCGCTGTATTTCAGGTCTTGTGCAATATTGCCCTGAAGCAAACTCACGCTGAAGTTTGTTGAGGATTCTTTAGTTGTCATTTGCCATGGAACCAGCAATATAAGCAGTATCAACGAAGCTAATGCGATATTGATGTATTTTTGGGTTTTTGTTGTGTCCCTTGCAGCCACAATGGCTGAACTTAAAACGGCTGCTAGGTATGCAGCCACCCAACATATGCCGTACACGCCAACCCATGGCGCTAAGCACACCAAAATACTGTCAATATGCGCGTACCCAATGGCACCCCAAGGAAATCCGGTAAACAATTCCGCCCTGGCTATTTCTGCAAGCGTCCAACAGGATGCAAACAGCAGACTGCTTAGCCAAGGATTTTTCTTTGCCCATCTGAAGAACAGACTGATGGTGACCGCGTAGTAAATTGCCAACCCTCCACACAGCATAGCAATAGCAACAATTGTTAACAGTGCAGGTAAGCCACCAAAATTATGGATCGATATATACAACCACCACACGCTCGCTATCAGCCAACTCGTGGCAAACACCCAAGCTTGTAAAAATCTTTGTTTGTTTGATAATTTTTTATTTTGCGTAATTAAAAAACCAGCCAGACTCAGCACTTGCAAACTGGCGTTCGCCAAACCACTCCATGGAGATGTCAGTGCATAAGCTTGGCAAACGCCAAGCAAAGACAAAAGACTGTAGCTATAAAAATTGCCTTTGATTTTCACTTCACTCAACATTTTCAGAGGCGAAGTCGAAACCACTTTACAGATCCTCCGCGGGAGTGCATGACTTCAAATTTCAATCCTGCAATTGTTATGCTTTCTCCCTTTTGTGGCACATGTCCCATTTCATGTGCAATGACACCCCCCAAAGTATCAAATTCTTCTTTGCCTTTGAGTAAATCCACATCAAACGCTTTATTGATATCTTCTACAGAGCAATTTCCCGCGATACGGTAGCTTTTATCCGCCAAGGTGTAAATATCGGGTGTGCTGCTTTGAGTGTCGAATTCATCTTCGATTTCACCGACGATTTCTTCCAGCACATCTTCCAAAGTAAGCAGGCCGGCTATGCGACCAAATTCATCCACAACCAGCGCAAGATGGTTTTTACTTTTCTTAAAATCTCGGAGCAAATCTACCAAACTTTTAGACTCGGGCACATACAAGACATTTCTCAGTAATCCTTTGATACTGAAGTCAGGCGCTCTTTGAAGCTTCAACAAATCTTTGGAGTGCAGCACACCAATGATGTTTTCTCGGTTTTCTTCAAAGACGGGATACCTTGAATGACCAATATCGATCACCTGATGAAACAACTCTGCGCGGTCCATTTCTATGTCAATCATGTCGATCCGCGGTGCTGCAACCATGATGTCTAGCGCTCGCATTTCACTGATGCGCAGCACGCCTTCCATCATCAATCGACTTTCAGGGCCAATTAAGTTGTTTTTTTCAGCTTCCCCCATGACCTCAAGCAGCATTTCTTTTGACTTAGGTCTTATTTGAAATGCTTTAACAATTTTGCTCTGCCAATTTCTAGGCTTGCGCGTCTTGGTATTATTTGTATTGGGTGGCGTGTCCACAGGATTGCAGGTCTACATACCTGCTTTTGTTGCTATGTCTTAAGGATACTGATTTTTTATCTTCTTTATGGTTTCTAACTTAAAAATTTTTCCTTGTCTGTATTTATGAACTCATTTTTACCAATTGGAATGCATTTCTTGGAAAGAGGATGGCTTTCTTCAAATGTTATTTTGTTAGATGACGGTGAATCCAGTGCTTTGATTGATTCTGGTTATGTTACTCATTCTTCCACTTTAATTTCTTTAATTACCGGTTTTCTTAAGGGCCGCTCTTTAGACTTTCTGATCAATACACATCTGCACAGCGATCACTGCGGTGGAAACTCTGAAATTCAAGCCCGCCATCACAGCGTTAAAACGTTTATTCCCTATGGTTTATTTGATGCGGTTCAAGAATGGAAAAAAGAGCTGCTTAGCTTTGAATCCACCGGTCAAATTTGTTCACAGTTTCATGCTGATGTTTCTATGCGCCCCGGTGACACTTACAACTGGGCAGGATTTCACTGGGAGATCCACGCTTCTCCTGGACACGATCATGACGCCCTCCTTTTTTTCAACCCGGAACATCGTATTTTGATTTCTGCTGATGCTCTTTGGGGTAATGGTTTTGGCGTTGTTTTTCCTGAAATTTGTGGTGGAACAGGGTTTGCTGAGGTGAGTTCTACCTTGGATTTGATTGAGAAGCTAAATCCACAATATGTTTTACCTGGACACGGTCCATTGATTAACACTTTACCAGAGGCCCTTTCTATAGCCCGCTCAAAAATTAAACGATTTGTTGAGTCACCAGAAGTTCATGCTTCGCACGCTGCAAAAGTTCTATTGAAATTCAAACTTCTTGAATGGCAATCAATCGGGATTAACGACTTTAAATTATGGGCACTAAATACACCGTTACTTATGGATGTTCATCAAGCCTTTTTTCCATTTTTCGCTGCGGACATATGGATAGACAATCTGGTTTCAGAACTTGTGAATAAAAATGCTGCGCGCATTGAAGGTTTGAAATTACATAATATTTGATCACCCAAAACAAAAAGCCCAACTCTTTTGAGTTGGGCTTTCTGAGGCTGTAATAGCCTGACAATGTCCTACTTTCACACGGGAACCCGCACTATCATCGGCGCTGACGCGTTTCACTGTCCTGTTCGGGATGGGAAGGAGTGGTACCACGTCGCTATGGTCATCAGGCATAACTTGTTCTCATCTTGACAAAGTCAAGACAAGGAATTCATAGAGAGACATCAGATTTTTATATTTTGAATGCGTCACTTGGCATAACAACCTTGAACATTTCTGTATCAAAGTTATAGGGTCAAGCCGCACGAGCAATTAGTATCAGTTAGCTTAACGCATTACTGCGCTTCCACACCTGACCTATCAACGTCCTGGTCTTGAACGACTCTTTAGGG
>Ga0114964_10003764_pt1 | contig 10144 bp, 10 predicted proteins | sample C_131016_MF_Meta_FD_92638 | JGI IMG/M metagenome (GOLD analysis project Ga0114964, IMG submission 92638) | Freshwater microbial communities from Lake Croche, Canada to study carbon cycling - C_131016_MF_MetaG | ecosystem: Environmental > Aquatic > Freshwater > Lake | place: Lake Croche, Canada... | reverse complement strand
CACGCTGGTGGCGGCAACGGTGAGGCGCGTGGCGCCCAACCATTCGCCCATCAATTCAAAGCCCTTATGCTCTTCGCCGAGCAGCTGGCTTTCATGCACCACGCAATCATCAAAAAACAATTCGCACTGGTGATAGCCTCTATGCGACACGCAATGCGGCCCGCGCCGCATGGTGAAACCGGGCGTGCCCATATCAACCAGAAAGGCGCTGATCTTGGCCTTTTTGCCTTTTGAGGTTTCTTCCACACCCGTCGCCGCCATCAAGATCACGAAATCGGATTTATCAGCATGGCTGATGAAATGCTTCGAGCCATTGATGACATAGGTGTCACCCTTCTTTTCAGCCTTCGTTTTCATAGAGCGAACATCCGAGCCCGCACCAGGCTCCGTCATCGCCAGACAATCATGCCGCAAGCCTTTGATCGAGGGAATGAGATAGCGCTCGATCTGATCCCCCTTACAGCCCTGCAAAATATTCGAAGGCCGCGCGATGCACATCTGCAAGCCATACGACGCCCGACCGAGCTCACGCTCCAGCAAAGTCAGTGAGAGATTGTCTAACCCGCCCCCGCCATAGTGCTCCGGCATATTGGCGGCATAAAGCCCGAGCTCAATCGATTTTTTCTGGATCTCGGCTGCGAGATCAGCCGGCACATCATCGATTTCCTCGACCAGATCCTCATGCGGATACAACTCGTTTTCGACAAAGGCGCGGACGGTATCCACCAGCATGCCCTGTTCTTCGGAAATCGGAAACCCACTCATGATGCTGTGCTTTCTTTACGCTTGATGCCCAAGACCGTGCCCACCGTTTTAGGCTTGGGCAAAACAGAATGGGCTTTGAGAATGGCCGAAAGGCGATGAAACAAATCAGGCGGCAGGGGTGAGGATTTTCCCGCCTTCATATCGACATGCATCAGAAGCTGTTCGCCCGTCGCTAACAATTCACCCGTCGCCTCATCATGCACTTCATGGAAAATATGCAGCCTTTTGGCGTCGAGATCGAGCAACGTCAGCGAAAAGCTCAGCCGGTCGCCTTCCGAGCATTCGCGATAATTATGGATGCGCGTCTCAATCGTATAGAGCGACGAGCCGCTCGCCCGATATGCCTCATCAATGCCGAAATAGCGGAAAAACGCATCGGAATGATCGCCCATCACAAGCAGATAAACGCTCTCGCTCATATGGCCGTTATAATCGGTCCATTCCGGCTTCACGTCGCAAGAATGAAGCTTCAACGGCGCCGGAATCGGCGCCGTCTCATCCCAGCCCTTGAAAGGAATGCCTTCATAGGGTGCAACAATGCGTTTAACGTGGCCGGTCATGCCTTCAACGCTGCTTCTTGAGGCCAAGCTTGACGCGGGCTTCCGCTGGCGTCAGCGCACGACCACCCATACGCTCAACGATTTCCTTGGCGCGGGTAACGAGCGTTCCGTTGGTAGCATAAACACCCTTATCGAGCCAGATATTGTCTTCCAAGCCAACGCGAATATTGCCGCCAAGCAACACGGCTTGGGCGACAAACGCCATCTGGTTGCGGCCAATGGCAAAGCCAGCCCAGTTGCAGTCTGGTGGCAAATGGTTGCGCATCGCAAGCATTGCCTCGGTGGTTGCTTCTGCACCCCATGGAATACCGAGGCAGAGCTGGAACAAAGGCGGGTTATCAATCAGGCCTTCCGCCATCAATTGCTTGGCGAGCCAGATATGGCCCAATTCAAACGCCTCGATCTCGGGCTTCACGCCGCAGGCTTGAATGCGCTTGGCCATATCGCGCAACAGATCAGCGGTGGCCAAAAACGCGCCATTGCCGAAATTCAAAGAGCCACAATCCAGCGTGCAGATTTCTGGCAACAGCTCTTCAACATGGGCCACACGCTCAGCAGCATCGGCGAGATCAGAGCCTAAGCCGGGAATACCGGGGTTTTTCGGGTCATAGGCGTAATCGCCACCCATACCGGCCGTCAGATTGATGACAACATCAACGCCTGATTCGCGGATCAGCTTCACGGCTTCGCGGTAATGGGCAATCTCGCGCCCTGCTTTGCCGGTCTCGATATTGCGGACATGAAGATGGGCAATCGCCGCACCTGCATGTGCTGCCTCAATAGCAGCGTCCGCAATCTGGCGTGGCGTCACAGGAATGGCCGGATGCTTGCCGACAGTGTCGCCCGCGCCCGTGACCGCGCAGCTGATGATGACTTCATTGTTCATTGGTTTTCCCCATCCTTTGCAGGCATCTTCACAAAATCTGATCTGATGATACGGTTTTAATCGCCGCTGTCGATTGGCTTTGGCCGACCCTCCCGCGTCATATTGCGACGGGCCGAGATTTATTGGCGTTATTTTAAGGCAAAGGGAGAGCAAACATGAGCCTGACCACGCAAGAGAAAAAAGGCCGCGACCGCCCCGTCACCTGCGAGCGCTGCGGCACACCCTTTACTTGCACGCTGGGCGGCCCATGCTGGTGCTCGGGCGAGGATTTCAAACTCCCCCTGCCGCCCCAAGGCGACACCAGCGATTGCTTATGCCCGTCGTGCTTGAAAGCCTATGCGGCAGAATTGCGGGCGGAGGGCAAGGGGCCTTAGGTGCCAGTCAACCTCTATAAAGTAGCATTTAGCAACTTAAATATTAGCATTATGCTATTGATGAGAGGGGCAGAGTGTGACATATTCGGCCCGCAAGGTGACCTACTCGAAACAGGCTCTAAAGACGTTGGGCCGTTGTCCAACCAATGTTTCGCGCCTCATTCGCTCAAAGATCAATCAATACGCGGTTGATCCGGCAAGTCTGGCGCAGAATGTCAAAGCCCTGCAGGGCGAAGAAGGTATCTTGCGGTTGCGTGTGGGTGATTGGCGGGTTGTGTTCAGTGAAACGCTTGAAATTATCGAAATCGTTAAAATCGCACCGCGCAGCGGTGCCTATCCATGAAGCAAAGCCAATGAACCCTCAGATCATCACCACGCCCAAGGGCGAACGTCTGGTTGTCCTGCCCGAGGCCGAATATGTGCGGCTGTTGGAAGCTCTTGAGGATATCGAAGACCAAAACGCTGTACGCCTTTTCAAAGAGCGCCTTGCCGCAGGCGAAGAGGAACTTTTACCCGCCGCCATGGTCGATACGATTTTGGATGGCGAAAGCCGTGTTCGCGTCTGGCGCGAGCACCGCGGCCTTACCGCCGCAGCCCTTGCAAAAGCCGCAGGAATTGCCTCACCCTATCTCTCTCAAATCGAAACCGGCAAGCGGGAAGGAACAGTTGAAACCTATCGCAAATTGGCGATTGCCTTAGGCATTACGCTGGACGATTTACTCGGTTGATCAATCCCGCTTCTCCCGGATCAAACCGCTATAAATATCCGCATCCGTGCAAACACCAACCAGACGGCCATCCTCATCCACAATGCCGACACCATGACCGCTTTTTTGCCGAAGCGCGATAACATCCTTCAACGTGGTTTGCGCGGAAGTCAGCTGTATAGCGCTACCCGCCTCGATCTGCGGTTTGCCTAGACCATCCAAGCGAAGCGCCGCTTGGCGTGAGGCGTCCACAAACACACGATCGCCTTCCCGTTCGCAACGATCAAGCGGCCGCATCAGCGAGCCCGCTTTGAGCACGTTGAGCGGGTTCATATGGGCGACAAATTCGGCCACATAGGCGTTGGCGGGCTTGAGAATAATCTCTTCCGGTGTGCCCCATTGCACAATCCGCCCGCCTTCCATAATCGCGATACGGTTGCCGATTTTCATCGCCTCATCGAGATCGTGACTGACGAAAAGGATGGTCTTTTTCAGATTCTTTTGCAGCGAGAGTAGCTCGTCCTGCAATTTGGTGCGGATCAGCGGATCAAGCGCCGAGAAGGGCTCATCCATCAATAAAAGCGAGGCGTCGGTGGCAAAGGCGCGCGCCAGACCCACGCGTTGCTGCATGCCGCCCGAAAGCTCGTGGCCATATTTATCGGCCCATTGATCGAGCTGAACCATTTTCAGCTTCTCATCCACAATCCGGTCGCGCTCGGCTTTGGGCGTACCGCGCAGCTCCAGACCAAGGCCGACATTGTCGCGCACCGTTCGCCAAGGCAGCAACGCAAATTGCTGGAACACCATGGCGACGCTCTCGGTCCGCACCGCGCGCAAGGTCGCCGCATCGATGGTGGCGATATCCACCATCTGCCCGCGATGACGCAGCAAAACCTTGCCGCGTGAAACGCCATTCAACCCGTTGGCTGAGCGTAAAAGCGTCGATTTGCCGGAGCCCGAGAGGCCCATCAGCACGCAGATTTCGCCCTCTTCTACCTGCAAAGACGCATCGGCCACACCGATCACGGCATTGGTGGCTTTCAAAATATCGTCGCGCGTCTCGCCTTGATCCAGACGAGCGAGCGCTTCTTTTTTAGCGCTACCGAAAACAATATCAACATGATCGAAAACAAGATGGCTCATGACGCGCGTCCGCTCGATTTGCGCTCGGGCAATTTGCACACGCGGTCCAAAATGATCGCAAGAATCACAATGGCCAATCCGGCTTCAAACCCCATGCCGATATTCACCGAATTCAACGCGCGCACCACCGGCTTGCCCAGTCCACCCGCGCCCACCAGCGCCGCAATCACCACCATGGAAAGTGACAGCATAATGCATTGGGTGAGCCCCGCCATAATCGTGGGGAGAGCGGAAGGCAACTCGATTTTCCAGAGCAATTGGCGCTTGGTGGCACCAAACGCCTCGCCCGCTTCAATCAGATGTTTTGGCACCGCCGAAATGCCGAGATGCGTCAGACGGATTGGCGCCGGAATGGCAAAAATCACCGTTGAAATCAGCCCCGGCACCACGCCAAGACCAAACAGGATAAGCGTTGGAATGAGATAAACAAAGGTTGGGATCGTTTGCATCAGATCAAGAATCGGCCGCAAAATCGTAAACAGCATCGGCCGATGCGCCGCCGCAATCCCAATCGGCACGCCGATCACCACCGAGACAAGCGTGGCAGAGACGACAAGCGAGAGCGTCTCCATCGTCGCGTTCCAATAACCCAAATTCGCAATCAGCAGCAGCGATAGCGCGCTGCCGATGCTCAGCACCAAAGAGCGGTGCAACCAATAAACGCTAGCTGCAAAAACCACGATAAAGGCCAGCGCAGGGATTGATTGCAAAAGCTCGGTGACGCTGTCGATGCTGGAGCCGACAACCGTCGAGATCGCATCAAACACATCCGCGCCCTGATCGGTCAGGTTCGAAACAAAAGCCTCGATCCAACTGCCCAGCGGCAATTTGGTGGCGGTGATCCACTCATCCATTCGCGTGTTTGCCTTTTGCGGAAGTAGGCGGGAAAAAATGGCCGAAAGCCGTCATTGCGAACGTCAGTGAAGCAACCCAGTTGATGATGCCAATTAAAGCACTCTCTCAACAAGCATCAACTGGTTTGCTTCGCTCCCGCTGGCAATGACGGATGAACCTTACAGTCCGAGCGCGGTCTTAACCGCGGCCAGACCTGGCTTGCCGTCAAGCGTGGTAACGCCGTTCAGCCATTTATCCAACACATCCGGATGCGCCTTCAACCACGCAGCAGCTGCTTTGTCGGCTTCCTGCTTGTCGAACAAGATCGAACCCATGATCTCGTTTTCCATCGTCAGCGTGAAGGTCAGGTTTTTGAGCAGCGCGCCAACATTCGGGCAATCCTTGGAATAGCCTGCCCGCGTATTGGTATAGATCGTCGCACCGCCGAGATTAGGGCCGAACACGTCATCGCCACCTTCAAGATATTTCATCTTGAATTTGGTGTTCATTGGATGTGGCTCCCAGCCCAAGAAAACGAGGTCTTCGTTCTTCTTAGTGGCGCGCTCGACTTCGGCCAGCATGCCCTGCTCGCTCGACTCGACCAGTTCAAAACCCTTCAGGTCAAACTTGTTGTCCTTGATCATGTCGAGGATCAGACGGTTACCGTCATTGCCCGGCTCGATGCCATAAAGTTTGCCCTGCAGCTTGTCCTTGAACTTGGCGATATCAGCAAAAGTCTTCAGACCTGCATCATATGTATATGCGGGTACCGCAAGGGTGTATTTGGCTCCTTCAAGATTGACGCCAATTACCTCAATCTGCTTCTTATCGAGGTAAGGCTTGCGGTCAGCCTCCATGGTCGGCATCCAATTACCGAGAAAAACGTCGATCTTTTTGTTCTTCATTGAGGTGAAGGTAACCGGAACCGAAAGCACCTCGGTCTTAGGCATATAGCCAAGACCCTTGAGAACCTCAGACGTTGCAGCCGTTGTAGCCGTAATATCGGTCCAGCCAACATCCGAAAAACGAACCGTTTTGCAAGAGCCCGCGTCTTTTGCGAAAGCGCCTAAGGGCAACAACGCGAGGACGGCAGCAACAGAAAGCGCTGATTTAACAATAGATTTCATAAATCTCTCCCACTTCTTAATCGTTGTTAGCCGATATTCCATTTTAAAGAATGGGCTTTCGGCAGGCCTTAGAAAAGGAAGTTCTGATGCCAGCACCGCCTTTTGTTACAGCATCAAACAGTCTTGTCAGGAATTTGTCACCCTCTTTATTCAGGCCGACGCATTAGGCCAAAATCGTGTCGCATTCTGGCATGGACTTGCCTTTCGGCGATGGTTTCTCGGGTTACTAAGAAAAGTCATCAACGGGGGCTGTTGGCGGATGACCACGGATAGTTTCGATTATGTGATCGTGGGCGCAGGCTCCGCAGGGTGCGTGCTGGCTAACCGTCTGTCAGAAGACGGAAAATATACGGTCGCGGTCCTAGAAGCGGGTGGTGGCGACAACTCCGTCTTCATTCAGATGCCAACAGCGCTCTCCATTCCCATGGGCATGGATAAATATAACTGGGGCTATCACACTGAGCCCGAGCCCCATCTCGATGGCCGCCGCATGGATTTGCCACGCGGCAAAGTGATTGGCGGTGGTTCATCCGTGAACGGCATGGTCTATATTCGGGGCAATGCCATGGATTATGAGGGCTGGGAAGCGCTTGGCGCCAAAGGCTGGGGCTACCGCAATGTACTACCCTATTTCCGCAAAGCCGAAACGCGCAATGAGGGCGGCGACGCCTATCGCGGTGAAAACGGTCCGCTTCACACCAGCTACGGTCCGCTAAAAAACCCGCTCTATTCCGTCTTCGTCGAAGCCGCCAAACAAGCAGGCTATGCCGCAACCGATGACGTCAACGGCTACCGACAAGAAGGTTTTGGCCGCATGGATCGCACGATCCATAAAGGTCGTCGCTGGAGCGCGGCTTCCGCCTATCTCAAACCCGCTATGGTTCGGAAAAATCTTGCCGTGCTCACCGGCGTGCGCGTTACGAAAATCGATCTCGAGGGCAAACGCGCCGTTGCCGTCCGCTATTTCAAGGGCGATGTCGAGCATAGTGTAAACGCCCGCCGCGAGATTATTCTGGCGGGTGGTCCGATCAATTCGCCGCAATTGCTGAAGTTATCCGGAATTGGGCAAGCGGAAGAGTTGAAGGTGCATGGCATTACGCCGCTGCACCATTTGCCGGGCGTCGGCGAGAATTTGCAGGATCATCTGGAGTTCTATTTCCAACAGGCTTGCACAAAGCCGATTACGCTCTATTCCTCGATGAATCTGTTCGCAAAAGCGCTGATCGGCGCGCAGTGGATCTTATTCAAAAACGGCCTAGGCGCGACGAATCATTTCGAAAGTTGCGGCTTTATCCGTTCGCGGCCCGGCGTGCCTTATGCCGATATCCAGTATCATTTCCTTCCGGCAGCCATTGCCTATGATGGCAGTGTGAAGGCCGAGGCCCACGGTTTTCAAGCCCATGTCGGCCCGATGCGCTCAAAAAGTCGTGGCTGGGTTCGGCTCGCATCAAACAATCCGCTTGAAGCCCCGAAGGTGCAATTCAACTATATGAGCCATGAAGAGGATCGCATCGAAATGCGGGCTTGCGTTCGCCTCACCCGCGAAATCTTTGGCCAAGAGGCGTTTGCACCCTATCGCGGCGAGGAAATGCAGCCGGGCAGCGATGTGGTAACCGATGAGCAGATCGACGCCTTTGCCCGTCGCAAAGTGGAGAGCGCCTATCACCCCTGTGGCACCTGCAAGATGGGCGATCCTTCCGATCCGATGGCGGTGGTTGACGCAGACACACGCGTCATCGGCCTTGAAGGGCTGCGTGTCGTCGATACCTCGATCATGCCGCGGATTACGACCGGCAATCTGAATGCGCCCGCAATCATGATCGGCGAAAAAGCATCCGACGCCATTTTGGGGCGCACCCCGCTACCCGCGTCCAACGCTCCTTTTTATCAAGCGCAAGCGTGGGAAACCCGCCAACGCTAAGCAGGATAAAAACAAATTGGCTACTTTAGAAAAGCTACAAACTACTGAAATATAACGATTTTTTACTTTTAAATTAGAAAAACCGATGGTAAAAGCCTGATGAAGCAGCGACGCCTTGAACGTCGTGATGCCGAAGGATCTAGCGATGCCAATTGAAATTTCTTGGGGCATTTTTGCCCAATCTCTTTCTATTTTGATGCGTGAAGGCCTTGAGGCCCTCCTCGTTCTGGCAGCCTTGGTTGCCTATCTCAACAAATCCGGCGCTGGCTCGCGGGTCTGGGCGGTCTTCGCCGGGGCGAGCGGAGGCGTTGTCTTAAGCATTATCGCCGCGATATTGTTGGAACTGTTTTTTGAAGGCCAGAACAGCAATGTCTTGCAAGGTGGCAGTTTTCTTTTCGCCGCCGTTTTGCTGGTCTATGTCAGTGGCTGGCTTTTCATTCGACAAGATCCACGCGCATGGCAAGCCTATCTGCGCAGCCACGCCGAACAGACGTTGACCTCCGGCAATGTCATCTGGGCTATCGGTCTCTTGGCTTGTTTATCGGTGTTGCGCGAAGGTGCTGAAACCGCTTTGTTTTACCATGCCTTAGCTCGTTCGGAGAATGGCTGGTCGATGTCGATTTTCTCCGGCATCGGCTCGGCAGCTGTGCTACTTGGCATCCTGTTCACGATTATGCAGGCCGTGTCTGTGCGCCTTCCCTTGCGCCCGCTCTTTATCGTCACTTCGGCGTTTTTGTTGACCATGTCCCTCAAATTCATTGGCAATGGGCTGCATGAGCTTCAGGAAATTGAGATGGTGCCTAATAATATCGCTCATCTGCCAGAATGGTGGGAGGCCATCGGCCTTAATCCAAGCTGGGAAGCCTTAGGTGCTCAAGTGGCAGTGTTGCTGGGTGTCATAGCGACCTTTGCTGTGCTGCATTTCAGGGCCAGCCCAAAGCTGTCCTGATCCTCGAACCCTTAGAAATGGGAAGACTAAGCGATACGGGGCGTTAAACGGCCCATCTCGGCGAGCCAATCACGCACGGTGAGATCGTCCGGCCCCAATTCGCCTGCCCATACGATGCAGAATTCAACACCGGTGTTCCAATACTCGCGTACCGGTCGCACCAACGCTCCGGTATCCACGAGTCGGCCAAGTAAATGGTGCCAGCCAATGGCCAAACCTTGGCCCTCCAACACGGCTTGGATAACGAGTGTATAGTCATTCATCCGCAAGCCGCCATGCGCTGGAGGAAATTTCATGCCCAACGACGTGCCGAGCTCGCGCCACGTTGGGCAGGGCCGGAACGGTTCTTCGAGATGAATAAAGGTCGCTTGGGCAAGGGCATCCACCGAAATCGGGCCACCCTTCGCCTTAATACCTGCAAGATAGGCTTTCGAGCACACAGGATAGATGATTTCCGGTGCTAATAATTGTCGCTCATAATGTGGAAGAATGCCGGACCCATACCGTACGCCGAGCGATATAGCTTCAGATTGAATATCAATATCGCGATCCGTGGTCTGCACCCGTAAGTCGATTTCCGGAAAGCGGGACCTAAAATCAGCCAGCCGCGGTAAAAGCCAAAAGCTCGCCAGCGCCGTTGAAACAGAAAGCGTAACCTGTCGTGCAGCTTGATGGTTACGAGCCGTTTTAATCGATTGCCGGATATGAGAAAGGCCTACACTCACATCGGTGAAAAAACGCTGGCCGATCTCGGTCAACCGAATTTGGCGATGATCTCTTAGGAACAATGGCGCCCCGATTATGCCCTCCAGATTCTTGACCGCGTAACTGATCGCCGCTTGCGTCATGCGCAATTCTTTGGCGGCACGCGTGAAGCT
>Ga0114964_10003763_pt1 | contig 10144 bp, 11 predicted proteins | sample C_131016_MF_Meta_FD_92638 | JGI IMG/M metagenome (GOLD analysis project Ga0114964, IMG submission 92638) | Freshwater microbial communities from Lake Croche, Canada to study carbon cycling - C_131016_MF_MetaG | ecosystem: Environmental > Aquatic > Freshwater > Lake | place: Lake Croche, Canada... | reverse complement strand
ATTTCCTTTCATGTCGTGGTCTACTCCATCTTCTTGCCATCGGAGTATTAGCCCTATTTCACACTCATTATCTATGTCGTACCTAATATCATCTAAGTTGAAGAAGTACTGACAACAAAAAGAAGCTATCCCCCCAATATCATCTGATACCCATCCATCAAAGTCTATATCCTGCTTCTTAATGAACTTATTTAGATAGGCTGTTGCGATTGATTCGTAGCGTTGTTTTAATGTCATATCTTCGGCTTAATAATCATCAATACAATAGCAATTACGACCCCTAACAATAGCAGCCAAAACCTTAAAGCCCAATCGTTGCCCCTATGATGTTCTGTAACTACTTGCCCTTGAGTAGCCGTTATCTGTCCCGTTAATTCGCCTAGTTTCACGTTATCGTAAGCTATTTCACTTTCTAGTATTTTAATCTGTTGATTGTCTACTATCGTATCTTTATCGTGAATGTGAATAGTATTAGTGTGGGTAATAGTAGTTGTATCGTGAATATAGTTTCCAACTGTATCCACTTTGTAGACGGTTGAGGTGTCGTGTAAGTAGCTTGTATCGCTGTGATGTACAACTGACACAGGGTCACAAGGATGTAACTGTGTGTAAACTTTCCCAATCGTATCGAATATCGGCTTTTTAGTGAGTACTGTTTGAAGTGCTTTACTGTCTGTCATACAAGAATAAAGCAACGATAACACGACTGCTACTAATACGGCTAATTTAAAGTTTTTCATTTGTAAGTGTCTTAAAAGTACCCTCAACACCTAGTGGTATTGAGGGCTGTTACTGAATGTGTACACACACGACAAGCCTAACTGTTACGCTTGCTTTAATTATGGCAGTATAGCCACAATGATATGAGTGGGTAAAGTGTGCATCTAAGTCCTCCGAATGCTATTCTTTGGCAACTTGAGTGGCATACCCACTACTATTTATTTCCCTTGTATCGCTTTTAACCAACCGAATACTAACTGAAATACACCGTTAGCCTTTACAGAAGGAATGAAACTAAGTGCCTCACTAACCGCAAACAACGCCCCTAATACATAAGGGATGAAAGTAAATTTACCTTCGATTGTAGGTAGTAAATCATTAACTACATTAACTGCGGTACTGTCTTGCGCTATTGCTAATCCACAACTAGCGACAAGTAACATAAACATAATTCCTAAAAACTTCTTCATCTTGTTTGTTTTATTATCAATTATCAAATAGCCCACATACATACTGCACAACACATACAATATCTTAAAGGCGGTTATCATTATTTCTTCTTGCCCCTTTTTGTTGCATCAATATAGTATATCGCTGCACACACACTAGCAAGACTGCCGAATATCCCTGCCCCTATTCTTACATATACGTCAATATCAGTTAAACTTATGGCTATCATAGTAGTTCCGCTTAACAGATAAATTACTCCCTCTATGGTGTTCTTAATATGGTGTATCATAGTCAACTGATTTTTTATTTAAAGGTTAAATGAATGCCAATAGATGATTGTAGATAAGTAGCTACTAATTTAAACAGGTACTCATTATTATTCCAATCAATGTAGTTCTGACCTTGTAAAGTGTAGGTAAATGTTTTAATAGGCGACAAATCGGACTTGATGAATGACACGCTCAAATTAGCCAAATCTGCTAAGTTATCACTAACTATACCAATGCTCACCCTAGTAGCCGTATCGTTACTTAATACCGCCTTTATTGGTACTATTTTACACGCTGTAATACCTACTAATGAAGTATCAATAACAGGATGAAAGCTAGTATCTATACTAGGTACTAATTGCGCTTTACTTCCTAAACTAGCTATAAGTAGCAAACTGATAAATAACTTTTTCATAATATAATTTTAGTACCCTTCTATGATTAAAAAACCTGTACTCGAACTACCCGTTACGGTACACGCCGTTGTGCTTATACTTGTTACCAAACTTGTTGCTAATCCATTAGTAGATAATACCGTAGGGGTATTGGCAAACGCAATAGGATAAGTATAACTAGCTGTTCCCAATGCGGCATTGCAATAAATAACTACCTTCTTATAACTACTTCCTGCAAAGGGTTGACTAAATACTACTGAACCGCTAGTTGATGCGCTTACTGTTGATTTGGTAGCAGCAGAATTAAGTTGAGAAGCAGTAACAGATGATGTAGCAGTAATGGTAGAGCTACCACTAATAGCTCCCGTAGCTGAAACAGTACCCGTAGTATTAATATTACCGCTAGCATCTACTTTAGCTAGTACAGTATTGCTACTATTTTGCCATTGCTGTAAGTCTGCTGATTGTGAACTAGTCCCTTGTATTATTTGTCCAATATCTGTATTATTGTAAGTAGTAATATCAAGTTTAGCTTGCGGTTCTACTTTAGATGGTGATGTATTCAATAATTGAAAATAACCAAACGTAGCATAGTTAGGTGCGGCTATAGTACCCGGTACACCAATTTCATAGTATCTATATGTATATGAACTACCTAAATTAAATATAAATATTTGACCGCTAGTACCACTTCCAATTGTTCTTGTATCAATAGTTATCCAAGAAGCATCACTAGGAGAACCAAATGCACTTGCTGTGTTAGAACCTTTTAATACACAACTAGGTGGAAAGCCTGTAAATCCGTTAGCAGATAAGAACTGTAAACCATAAGCATTTACTACTGCTCCTGTTGCAGCCCCTAAATCTATTTGAACATATCCATTATTATTAATAGTCCCAGAACCATCCGAAGCCAAACATATACCAATATTAGGTCCTCTAAATGCGTCCCAAGCATTAGTACCATAAGCTCCATTTGCATAAGCTCTATAAGGAGTTGGCGCACTAGTAGATGTCATATTTATTGGCGCATAATTAACCCCTGTTGATGATGCCCCAATCCCTAATCTTGCAGTAGAGTTATTATAGTAAAAATTAAGACTATCATAGCCAATACCACTAGAGTTTGTGAAGAGTACTGAACCGTTTGAGGATGGGAAAGAAATGGTATTTTGTTTACCAGAAAGCCCTCTCGTAACATACCCTTGTGTAGCTAATTTAGTACCCCCTGTTGTGGTGTCTGCTGCTATCGTATTGCTTGTAATAGTAATGTTGCTGCCTGCTGTATATGTTTGCCCTAACCTAGTCGTGTCTAAATTGTAAGCCCCCGTTGCGCTGTTGTAAGTAAATATTGAGCCTGTTGAAACGTTACGGGTTGCACTTAAAGTATTTCTAACCTGTACCGCAAAATTTCCCCCAAATGCGTTACTGTCTAATGAATACCAATTAGGTGTTGCAGAAGCATTTGTATTATTCCAAAAGACTTTATAGGCTGATTGTGTTGCTAAAGTTTGAGTGCCACTCCAAGCCCCTGCTGTATTTGTAAAAGTTGTGGGAGTAGTGTGTAGTACTCCTGTATTATTTAAAACTAAACTACTGACCCCCTTAGTGTTTATTGCCGTTGCTAATACTAAACTATCATTATAAGCCTTGCCTATTGTAGCTAATCCTGTATAACGTGTTGTAGTGTCTACACCTATTACGCCGCTAGTTATTGTTATCGGTGTATTTGCTGTTGCCGCACTAACATTACCACCGCCATCTGCCTTTAATATTCCCGTTACCGAACCCGCACCGCCTTTATTAGTTGGTATTACAGAGCCATTCCACGTTGCATTAGTTATACTTGCATTGCCTAAATTAAATGTATTGGTACTCCATTGAACTGCTGATGGTGCGCTATAATGCCAGTCCCAACTACCTGCTGCTATCGAATTACTATTAAGAACTAAAGAGGCATACCCACCTGCTGGAATTGTAGTTACTAAAGTATTTGAATTATTGTTGACCGTAATAGTTCCACTTGTTTGATTATTATTGAATGTGAAAATTGTACCACTAGGCAAAGTAGTAGCATCTGGTAATTTTATAACTTGCCCCAACGAACCCGTTATCAAATAATTAGGGATAGATAATACGGTTAAAGTTATTTGCGTGCCACTTGCTGAAACAGTTGAGAACCCACTATAAAAAGTATTTGCCGCCACATTACCGCACGCCGTATCTACTGTTGCTCCGTTTGTATATCCTATGTGGTTTGTGCCATTCCAATAAGTTAGGGGTACTTTCGAAGATGTGATAGTAGGGGAGTTACCTGTGATAGCTGCTGCAATTGTTTGATATGTAGCTGCTGCTCTTTGTCGGCTTATTACGCTTGCATTTGCCGTATCTAGTCCTATTGTGCCACTTGTTGTTATAGTGCCGCCTGTTAGCCCTAATCCTGTGGTTATGCTAGTAACTGTACCTTTGCTATTTAAGCTATTACGATAAGCCAATAGCATTGCGGATGTATCGGTATATTTTAATCTTAAATTAATCCTATTTGAGAGTGAAGTAGTGTCTACCCCTGCCGCTGAAGGACTAGCCCAATAACTACCATTACCATAATATAAAGTATTCCCTACAATAGAAACTCCCGTTTTGCTATTACTTGTATCAGTCGGTACTCTTAAAACTTTTGTAGCCCACAAACGTGGATATTGAATACCGTAAGTATTAGGGTACTTGCTGTATTTAGTTGTGTCATCGTTTTGCGCCTTTAAAAGTAAAGGAAAAAACATTAAAAAGTATAACAAAAATTTCATTATCAATAGTTTCTGTATAGTATTAAATATCTTTCTCCCACATTTGTTTCTAAACCTAGCGTAATATTATTTCCATCCCATACAAATTCAGTCGTATTAGGGTTATTTGAAACTTCATATTGCACCATACTTTCACGGGTTATTAGTAGTATTTTCTTACCTACTATTTGCGGAATAGTTAAGGTAGTGCCCTCGCTTCCTGTTGCTATGTAAGTCATATCTTGTACATATTTAGTTTGATAGTCTATGTAAATCGGCGCATCGCTGAAAGGTATTTGACACTTGTCTTTGTTAAATAATACTTTAATTGAAAAGTCAACCGTTACCCCTGCAATAAAATCATTTTCGTCTTCCACTACAAATTGAGTAGGGTTATCCGCCGAAATACGCCAATCAGTATAATTAAAAGATGAAAACTGCGCAATCAAATCAAGGGCAATCAGCATACAGTCACTCATAACATCTTGCTCATTAGTTTTAGTGTCTTCGCTCAAATGTACTAAATCAAGAATGAATATACGGAAAGGGTAAGTAGTACCCCTATTACTTACCGATATATTACCGCTGCCATTATCTTGCAAGAATGCCGAAGGGTATAAAGTAGTCCTATCTGTTAGAAAGTCGGTTACTAACCCCTTGTAACAGTTTCTTATCTGCCTGTGATTGTTGGCTAGTGACTTTATTCGCTGTATTATTTGGTTGTACGTTAATGTCATTTTTTTGTAAGTATAATTTTAACTTTTCTTGATTTTTTAAATTGGGTTTCTTGCTCATATTATAAATTAAGAATGATAGGGTTGCCCATTAAAACCACCCGGATTACAAAAGGGATTATCGGGGCGGCGGTGCTCTGTTCCATATTCGTCAAACGTTCCTAAATACATCGGCATCGTAAACGTTCGCATCTCGGGAACTACGGTGTCAATCGTCATACCCGGATTAAGGTATTCAGTAAACATTTGCGGTGCATTTTGAATGATATATAATTTCATTCTATTGCCGTAATACTCTGCCTTCTTTAAGTAGTTTTGTGATATTGCAACTAGCTCACTCATAGAAGGTAAGTCAGTATCTTGCCCTTGTTTTCTTACTACTCCCTTGTTCCAAAGTTGGTAGCTAATATTTACGGGTAACTCCGAAAGGGTATAGTACATTAAGGCATCTACAAGGTAATTATCTAGTAAATTCTTATAGTTTATAAGGCTGCTATCAGTAGTGATAGTGCCATCATTTATAATAGTTTGAAACTTATTATAAAGCCTAGTCCCTAATATTGGCAATATCTTACTATCCTGTGCAAACTTAATTTCTGGATAGATTAACTTAGGGTCAATATTGCCATGTATGGCAGTTCTTTCCTTTATCATTGTGTCAGAAATAAGCAATATGTTTAAACTCATAACTATTAATTTACTTTTTAACTACAATATTAGACTGCCATCTATGCCTACAATATGGCGTTATCGTTCCATCTTTGTGCATCCAAAAGCCCCCACGTCTATCAAAGACACTATACCCTAATCTTTCGCTTATTGTTTCTATATCCTTTCGAGAATAGAACCTATTAAGTTGCATCATCTTTGCACAAAATGGACGGTTACGACTGTCTTCTGGCCCTTCATAACTATACATTATTTTCACCGTATCAAGTGGCGTTTTTTTGATAGGGGGTATACCCGCCGTTGGTGGCACTTTACGTATTACTTGTACATCTTCGCCTATTGTAGTGGTATTGCTTTCAATATAGCCTTTTGCCTCAAATTGTTTTAATTTACTTTCAACAAAACTAACTGTTTGCCCTATCGTTTTCGCTATTACTTCGGGTGTAACTTTAGGGTCTTTCTTTATTAAATCTAGTATCTTACTTTCTGTTAATGTAAGGTCTGCCGCTGTCTTAAATGCTTCTTGAATATATATTTCTTCATCTTCTTTCGCTTCTTCCACCGCTGAAAATCCCGTACGCTTCGACTTCAATATTGTAAAGTCTTGTTTGCTTTCGCCGCAACTGTCAAACATTCCTAATATAGCAACTTCTTGTTCTTCAAACTTCATCGCTGCAATTGGCTGAATACCTAGCAAGTCGTTAATATCACTTTCTGCTAATCCGTACCCCGTTCTTAACATCGCTTTCGCTGCTATTTCGGTTAATTGCCCTTTAGAATATTGGCGAATGATACGCATTACTTGTTGGTGCTGCTTCGCTGTAAGGTTGCGTATTGCATCGTTAGCCTGTGGGGCATCGTCTGCTGCTTGTACTTCTGTTGATGGTTTAACGGGTATTGTCGGCGTTGGTCTATTATCGCTGCCAATATTTTCAAGACCCCACATTTCTTTAGGAATACCCAACTTTTCAAATATAAATTGTTTAGGCAATGCATTAATCACATCCTTAACATCAAACTGAACGCCTATCGGGTCAATTTGCGTTAATTCATATTTCTGATTATTCCATATTGAAAAGCCTAGTAAAAAATTAAACTCTTTACTTATACTTTCTGCCTTCGGTTTTGCGTAGGTATTAACAAACGCCTCATAAGACATCTTTAACTCGGTAACGCCGCCTAATTGTCCTGCTTCTTTGATACCAAACAACATCGGGCTTACAACTTTGTGACCGCTATATATTTCGGTTTGACAAAGCTTATTAAGCCCGTCCATGTGCTTATCCAAGTCACTAGCCGATAAGTCATCAATCTGAACGGCTTTATTATTAGCGTTACCATTAAATACCATAAAGAACTTGCCAGCGTTTTCGCTACCACTAAACTTCTTTTCTAGTCGTGCCTCAATCTCCCTTTTTTTGTCATCTGTCGGCTCTCCCGTAAAGAATTGTATCATCTTCGATGGCATCATCCCGTTACGAATACAACTAAGATAGTATTTGCTTATTTCTATATCAGTCTCAATATAATTATTTGAGCCAATATACATTGGCAAAGGATAATATCTAACATTGGGGCGGTATTCTGCAAAGGCAAATATTTGTGAACCTGTTGTACTAACATGGTTAAATTCCTCAATATAACGCTCTTGCTCTTTATTTAAAACGTGCCAATTTTCTTTATAGTAATATCCTTTCTCTTTTCCTTTACGCAAACAAGAATAGTCAACGTGATATATTTCGCAAATCTTACCGAGTGCGTTGTAGATAATTTCTAAGTAAAAACCGCCAAATATTTCTCTATCTAAAATACATTTCTTTGCAATATCGTTAAGACTTTCTTCTAATCTGTTAACAATAAAATCGCCATTTTCAAAACCACCGCCAAAGATGTAATCAGCCTTACCAGTTACGATTGCGTTATGCTTTGAAGACTTATTGAATAAGTATGTCAAATAGTCGGGATAATCGTTTTTATCTCCGTATTTTATAAAGTCTTTGTTACGTTCTTCTTTAAATATTGGCACACGACTATCAGCGAACTTTAAAACTAAAAGTTCTGGTGATGCTTGCCCGTCTTTAACTATTGCGTTATCCATTGTAAGTCTTAAATGTTGTAGCGTTATCGTATTTTTTGAAACTAAAATCAGTACCCCTATCTAAATATAGTTTCCCGTATTCTAAAACTATCCCCGTTTGTTGTTCTGTGATTATATAATGCCATTCGCCTACTTGGTATCCTGCAAATATTACAGAAGGGTTAATCTCAAACTCATTATATCTTTCGGGATAATTACTAAAATCGTCATCCGTAGTCTTTGCAAATGTTACTACATCTTTAGTCACAACGTGCGTAAAAGCAAACGAATATATAGGGCTGTTGGCTGTAACTAATTCAGTCAACGTTACTATTATCCTTTCACTTGTACTACTATTTTTAAACTGTAACATTACTTTTAAATATAGTTTTAGGCGTTTTGTTTATAAACGAAACAGCCCCGACAAATTAATGACGGGGCTGTTGTTTGTTTATGACTTATCTTTTTTAAGATTGTAGTGTTGCCTGTGTTGCGCTATCTACATAAGGTGCTAGTTCGGGTTCTTGTGCCACTAATGTAAGTGTATAGCCATTTCTATCGCCCCACGCCGTTCCTAGTGTAGCTTTACCTGTTGTAAGCATCAAGCCTTGAGTTCTGCCGTACAAACGGGCAAATCCGTTATTGTCAATACCTACTGCAACAAGTCTATTTTTTCCCAACAATAACAACTCATTACGAACTGATACTTGTTGCTTGTTCAAGATAACTGTACCTGTTTGGGTAACGTATAGAGTACCGTTTTGGCGGTTACCTGTTAAGTCTTCCTCAAATGTTGAGGTGTCTAATTCTAGTTGGTACTTTCTAAATATTTTGCCAGTTGCTTTTGTGATAGCGGTCAAAGTTCCACTTGATTCTGTATAGCTAGTAATATTACCTAACTCAATCAAATAAAGCACTTTTAAACCGCCCACGCTGTCACGGCAATCTAAGTTAAAGTCTTGTGTTAATGCACATGCCATGATTAAAGATATTAAAGTAGGGAGCGTATTACTACACTCCCTACATTGTTAATTAAACTAATTTGAATGACACTATTTGGTCAGGGAAAGCCACGTTGATACCCTGTTTGAATTGGCATTTAAAACGTAAGTAATCCTTAAATTGGTCTTGCATCATAACAAAAGTATCTTCTTCGTTCTCCATATCTACACCTAGATAGAAATTAGGCATATAGGTAGAGAATAACCTATTTGTACCATCTAAGCCGTGAACCGCTGTAAGTTTGTAATTAGTACCCGGTATGATAACCACACCATTTGCGGCACTTACCTCACTTCCTGTTGGTGCGAAGTTGAATAAGTTTTGGTCGGTAAACGCATTGATAAACTTGTTAAATACATCCCAACCGCAGAATATACGAATGTCATCACGTCCTGTTACATCTGCTGGAAGTGCTAACCACATAGCATTAACTACAGCCTTAACGTTTGTAGTTGTAATACCTGTTGCAATTGAAATAGGCGCACCTGTTGCAATGTAAGTAGCACTATTTGCAAGTACTGAAACTGCCGCTGCATCAATTAATTTTATCAAGCCATCGAACAATAACAAGTTAGCATTACCGCTAGTAGTATCACCTTGCCACAATGCTATCTCACTTTGTTTTGCGATAGTGTGTGACTTTAAATCGGTGTACTCTTTCTCAAATGCTAAAGTGTCTTCGTAGCTACCTTTAACCATTGACTTACTAAGGAAAGTTCTACGCAAATCCTTCACGCAAATGTCCTCAACTACCGCAATATTACCTACTGTAACTTTACGTTGAGTGATAGTAGTAGAACCACTAGAAACTCTAGTACAACCTGCACCACTTTGGAAAATCGCATCAGTTCCTAGAACGTTGATTTGTTCAGCGAATTTAATACCTGTCAAAACATTACCTTCTTCGCTTATAAGTGAGGCTGTTCTCGCCCCGAATAAGCTTTTTGCTACCAATAAGTTTTCGTTCTCAATAACGTAACTTACAAGGGTTGATACATCAAATGCCATTGTTTATTGTTTTAAATTGTGAATTATGAAAATTTTT
>Ga0114964_10003762_pt1 | contig 10145 bp, 12 predicted proteins | sample C_131016_MF_Meta_FD_92638 | JGI IMG/M metagenome (GOLD analysis project Ga0114964, IMG submission 92638) | Freshwater microbial communities from Lake Croche, Canada to study carbon cycling - C_131016_MF_MetaG | ecosystem: Environmental > Aquatic > Freshwater > Lake | place: Lake Croche, Canada... | reverse complement strand
TTCCGTTGACCGTTGACGGTTTTGTATTATTTCCGTTGACCGTTGACGGTTTTGTATTATTTCCGTTGACCGTCAACGATTTTGTTGCGGCGTGCGCGGGGTTTTTTACATGCTGCTAGGTCCTCTTTAAGTGCCTCTATCTCCGTGTGTGCATCTGCCAGTTGATTGTTAAGTTTCCTTAAAAGCTTTGACATATTTTCTACAGTACGAAAATGTGTCGCGGCAATGATGTTAGCTGTTTCTACGTCAATAACGTCCATTCTATAATTTCTATTAAGATTATTTCCCGGGAAAATTGTATCTAGTGATATTAGATGGAATTCAGTGACAAGCAACAAGAAAGATTTTGGAAGAAAGTTAACAAGACTGATACATGTTGGTTATGGACAGGCTGCTGTGGCAAGATGGGATATGGACACGTAAGATGCAATGACATTAATTTTGCTGCACATCGTATGTCTTGGATTATAGCAGGTAATCAAATTAAAGATAGCACTGACATTTTATTACATAAATGCGACGACAAACGTTGCGTGAATCCTGCGCATTTAGAGTTGCGCAAACAAATCTTATGTGAGATAATTGATATTCCACTTGACGACTTTCTAAAACCTAAAGAAACCAAATTGGAAAAGGCAAGACGGAAAAGAAATCAAGTCGCGGGACCTGTTGTAACTACAAAAGTAGTAAATTGCATTATGACATTTGACTAAAACAATGAGAGATATGGATTTAAACGTTAAATCGGTCTATAATATAGATGGAATTAACTGACAAACAGAAAACTAATTTTTGGAATAAAGTAAATAAAACTGAGACATGTTGGCTTTGGACAGGTTCTCATAATGGGCATGGATATGGGCAAGTTAATTTAAATGATAAACCGTATAAAGTGCACCGTGTTTCTTGGTTGCTTGCTAATAATATAATTCCTAACGGTCATGTTATTAGACATAAATGCATGTCAAAAATTTGCCTGAATCCTGACCATTTAGAGACTGGAACACAAGCGCAAAATATGACAGATAAAATTCGCGATGGTACAATTTTAAGAGGAACAAAGCAACCAACAAGTAAATTAACAGAACAACAAGTAAAAGAAATTAGAGCGTCTGATAAAAAACAAAAAGAGTTAGCAGAAATATATAATGTTCATCAAGTTGCTATTAGTCAAATAAAATTGGGAAAACGATGGGCATGGTTAAACTAACTTGCGGTATATAATATCAATCGCTGTTGAGTGCATCATGCCTGTTGCAGATTCGTTCATTTCTTTTGCCGATTTTTGCCCAGCCATATGATGTGTAACGTAGCTATGACGCAAAATATTCACAGAGATATTTTTGCCACTATACTTCTTAAAGACACGCGATATGTTTTTGCTCAGCGTGCCGTCCGTCATGGGGTCGTCATTGACATTCTCTAAAAGATAAATAGCATTTTTGCGTAAAAGACTTATGTACTTATCCAAAAGTATTCTGAGCTCTCCTGTTATCTTAATGTGATGGGTGCCATATTTTTTTGCCGTTTTATAATTTGTTAAAACAATTTCTGGACTCTCAGAATTCACATAATAATTTCCCGATAGTTTTTCTGGTAACTCAGAAACGATTTTCAAAGCACCATAGTCTAGCCGTGCAGGTGGCAAGTATGTGTATAACGATATGATAACTAAGTCTTGAAATGCTTTGTTCATAGTACCCATATCAGTATCACCTTTCATCTTTTCACGTATGGCGATGATGTCTTGCCATGGCAAGAACTTCTCCTTTTCACCGGGGCTTAATACTTGCTCATCATAGATTTTGCTTTGTGCATTATTGTATTCAAGCTGCTTCTTTCTGTAAATTTCTAACACACGTGTGAAGCCTTTCTTCAAAGACATGACAGTTGCTACAATCGCAATATAGTAGGCTTTGCGTGTATTCAAAGATACATCTGTCATCGCTTCAATCGCCTTGATGACTTTAGTGGTTTTCTTCAAAAAATTGAGGTCGCCTTCTTCTACGCCCATTGCAACTCTGAGTAGCCGAATTTTAGAATTGTATTGTGCAATTGAATTTTCTGAGGCGGGCATGTGTGTTTACTCCCGGCAAAGAATTTATTTACACTTATTGGGGCGGACGCGTCCTTTAGCATCACGATGACAACTACATTTCATACCATAATTTTGGATATTTCACATGGAGTTGCTACTTCCCTATGGGTACTTGTATAATAAAAGATTTGTTTAAAACATCCTGGGCTATAAATGATACTGTATTACAGTATGATTTAATCATATAAGTGCGCCTTGAACTTTGTTAGTGCATAGTCGTATCTCATTATTCCAAGTTGGATTTTGATTTCGGGGTCTGCTTCTCTTAATGTAATTCTAATATACTTGTTCTCATATTCATCTCTGATGTATAATTGTGTCCTGACATGTCCTGTACGCGGGCTTTCAGATATTTTAATGTAATAATTCGTATCTAATATCTGTTGCATCTAATATATTATATACGCGTATTTTAAATGAGCATAGTAGCGCATCTTGGAGACTGTCTAAAGGTTATGAAAGAGATGGCAGATAATTCAGTATCATTATTTATATGCGACTTGCCATATGGATGTATAGATTGTGAATGGGATAATAAAATTGATTTGGAACAATTTTGGATACAAGTAAAACGTTTGGCTAAGAATGAAAACACGCCTGTCATCATGTTCTGCACAATGCGATTTGGCTATGAACTTATAAAATCAAATCCGTCTTGGTTCCGTTATGACATGGTCTGGGAGAAGTCAAACGCAGTAGGCTTTCTACTTGCCAACAAACAGCCATTACGCGCCCATGAGAACATATTTGTTTTTAGTAAAAAGAGTGCGCATTATAATCGTATAGACATTACAGGTGACTTTCCTAAAGGCGGTGGTGGTAGAGGCAAGTGCACGTATCAACCTAATTTAATGGATTTAGATACATCGGCTCCAACCAAAGAGGGTATTAGATGTGTTAAGACGGTTATCAAGATACCCAATAAAAAGACCAAAGGCGGTCACCCAACTGCCAAACCTAAAGACTTGTATAAATGGCTAATTGAACGTTATAGCGCAGAAGGCGATACTGTATTGGACCCTACCGCTGGGTCATTTAATGCATGTGCCGCCGGTTATGAACTGGGTCGGCACATGATTGGTATTGAGATGAATGAAATCTATTTTGACAAAGCCTGTAGAGACTTAGAAATGGATTCATAGTTACTCTGGGTCGCCACATGCACATGGCTCTTCGTGCTCTGCCGGTTGTGGGTCGCTATCTTCGTCTGACGCGTTCAAGTCATTGCCCCATGACAGGCTCATCTCCATTCCATCAACTATAATATTAGGACGCTGGTCATACCACTCTGTATCGTAATCGGGTTCATGACAATCGCAACCACAGTGCATGTTAGTACATTGTGTGTTCTGGCATTCTGAGTTGTTGCACGCGTCACTCATCTTCTATACTCTATATAAGATGCGGAGACTTTAAGTGGGGTTGGGAGGATATCGGGGAGGAATGCCGGGGGTTATTCGTCCTCTTCCTCTTCGTCTTCTTGCTCTTCAATGGCAAGGGTGTTCTGATAGTGCATGTACAGGTCCGCGTATAAGAAAGTACTTATCCAACTAAAATCAACACCAACAAGTTCGTCTTCAGTAAATACCCGTAACATCTCCTCTTCCAAGTCTAAGCTATCATTAAAGAAACTGTCAAGCAAATCATTATCATCTTGTAACATACTTTGTAACATTCCACACACGCGTAGCGTTGATTGATTTGGAAAACTCATATATAAATGTTATATATTATTTTCCGCTGTTTTCTTTCACATCGCGCTTTAAGCAGGCAGGGCAACAGGCTGGCTCAGCCTCTACCATGCCCTCTAGCTTTTCTACTAGTGCTTTGAGTCGTAGTATCTCATTGTCCTTCTTGATACCAATATCAACATGAGCTGATAGTTTCTTTTTCAAAGATGCGTTCTCATGTTGTAACTCTAGGACTTGCACGTCCTTGTTCAGCGCCTTCATCGCGGACTGATTGGGAAGGTTGATTGTAACTTTAGTTTGTACATCTAACAGACCACGCATGGTATTGAGTTTCCGCAGCTGATTGTTTGCACAGTCCGTTGCGGTACCATCAGCCTTCAGGAAATGCTTCGTCGCGGACTTCTTAGACGTCCAAGCCTTACGACAACATAGACAAAAATATAATATTGGTATGTCAAATTTCTCAGGGCGTTTGCGTTCTATTAACTTCATACGACCAGTCTTTTGGTTAAAGTATTTATCGGCTTGCCCGTGACCTGTAATTGGGTCATGTATATCAGCTTCGGTATTCATAGAAGGTTCGGCAACTATCTCATTAGTATCATTATCAAATATTGGTGTCGTGATGTTCAATGGTACTACAATACTAATAACTGGTTTATCTTTGTTCCAATCGCGCATATAAGGTTCAATAAGCTTGTCCGCGTGCACTTTGAAAATATGTTCGTTTAGTGATTTGTTCCACTTCTGTTCATTACAGATTGGGCAGTGCACTAACCCTTTCTTGACTCCAACAGGGTTGAATACCTCTGGGTTATCATCAGAGACAAACTCTATGATATCTTCACGCGTCCAGTGAGCCAACCATCCATCAATAGTCGCGATACTATAACCGACAGCTTGTAATGATTTCTTCTCCTCTTTAGTTATCTTATCGGTACTCATTCTAATCTATACTCCTTGTATACTCCTTAAGTAGATTATTTTTTAGTAGCCAAGTGACTGTTATTTTTGTCCATTTCAAAACCGATTGAGAAGTGGGGTATATAGATTCTATAGAATGGTTTTAGAATGGACAAAATAAACGGTTACTATTTTACTTAAATTTTTACCGGGAGGAATTAGGTGGGGTTACGGGTCTTAGAGGCACATTCCGCGGAACAGTGTTTATGGTACCGTTCATCAAATCCATTACCTTTCTTCCATGACCGCGCCTTGAAACATAAATCGCAAATGAGAGAATTACAACGCGTGCAATTCCAAAGATTCATAGAGGCTAACAGAAGATGATTCTTTGACCAATCAATTTTACATGTTTTAACTTCACACTTGGCTTCTAATGGAACATACATCATAATATTATCTACTATACCGGGAGACTTTAAGTGGAGCTAATAAAAGTAAAGTTATCCTTTCTCTAAATTTAAGTAGCCAAGTGACTGTTATTTTTGTCCATTTCAAAACCGATTGAGAAGTGGGGTATATAGATTCTATAGAATGGTTTTAGAATGGACAAAAAAAGAAGTAGGTATTTTACTAAAATTTCCATCAAGTTGAGTGTGCACTTATATTGATTCCTCCCGGTATCCACCAACCCCACTTAAAGTATCCGCATCTAGTATAGAGTATAGAAGATGGAGAACACGCACATCACTAACTGGTTTAACAATTGGGACCTAACAGACCGCGAATACACAGCTACTGACCTATACAATGATTACAAGGCAAAGAAGGGAAATGGATTTTGTGTTAGTTTAATTCACTTTTCAAAACTACTGGCGCTTCTTGCACGCCAGAGCAAACTCTTGACGCGCTCAAAGAACGGCAAGACGTTGTATTACAATCCTGTACATACAGAAGAAGTGGCTGCGGTTCCGGAACCGGTTGTTTAAAAACCATGATGATACCCTTGTCCTCAAATTTGAGTGATACAAAATCGCCCAACTTTTGATAAATTGGTATGTCAATCCTTATAGTGTTTTTTGTGTTATAGGCAATACAGTTGAAAGTATGGCTAGCCAAAATCTTTGTCCAAATAGAAGTCATCTTATAGTATAAGTTGATTTCCTTTAAAGTGTTGGTGCCGCTGGTACGACCGCGTCGGGTGTGGTTGCACTAATGTCCAACGATGCCTCTAGTCTGTGTCCACAACAGGTACTTCTAATACGTCTGTGGTTGATTGCGCCATACACCATAGTCAAAAGACTAAATGCAAAGCCAGTAAATGATATTACAGTTGTTGTCGCGTTGTCCATTTACACATACTAAATATTTTTATGTGACGACTTGTATAATAGACATGAATGCCGTTTGCGCTGTACCTACCTGTACCCCTCCCAAGTAAACCCATGGCGCATAATACCATGTACCAATACCAGGAGTATCTACAACAGACATTACGATTGTTGCACCACCAGATGTCACAGAGGCGTTAAACCACATTCTTTGACCTGCGCTATTTAAACTTGTAGCCATAGTACTGCCACTTGCTAAATTTGTAGCTGCTGTACCTGTTGCTGCCGTGTATCGCGACAATGATGCTGATATACTAGAAGTAGCTCCTGTCATTAAAATCACCATTTGAAAGTTAATTAGATATTTGGCTGTAGCGGATGTTGCATTTATACTTTGTGTGGCACCGGTGATTTGTGTATTAGTGGCTGATGGTACTGACTGTGTAAGCGCAGCATATAATGAACCGCCTGACGGGATGCCAGTAACCCAAGCTGTACCGCCACCACTGCCAGCGGGTCCAGTGGGTCCAGTAGCGCCGTCAATGCCTGCACCGGTTGGTCCCGTATTACCTGTCGTACCTGTACTACCTGTTCTGCCTGTGTAGCCTGTTGGACCAGTTACACCAGTTTCCCCTTTAGGTCCTGTATTACCTGTATATCCTGTTGCGCCTGTTACACCTGTAGCGCCAGTTGCAGCGTTTCCTGTAGGTCCTGTGGCGCCTGTGTTAGATGCAGAACCTGGCGCGCCTGTAGGTCCTACTGGTCCCACTGGTCCCTGTTGGATTAGTGCGACAATGATTTGGTGATTATTAGCAAACTGAGGTATGCCACCACTTGTAACTAATGTTACAGGTAATGTTACATATCCACTACCAGTGTTTGGTGTAGGTATGCCACTAACAATCCATGTCTGAAAGTTTCCAGAGTTATTTGCGTCTTGTAATATAACATTGTCACCTTCATTAATGAGGTTTAAAAATATATCTATATCCACATTATTACCATCTAAATGATTTATATAAATAGTACCAGATGCAACTTGGTTAGCGCCATTGGACCATCCTACCTGACCTGAATTTGGTAAGCCAGTAGTATGAGCTTGGTATTGAAAGTATGACGCCGACATGCCGGCAGGTCCTTGAGCACCTGTTGCGCCTGTAGCGCCTTTAGCGCCTGTAGCGCCTGTAGCGCCTGTTGCGCCTGTGTTGCCTGATGCGCCTGTATCACCGGTAGGACCCACTATGCCTATGCCTGGCGTACCCTGTGGTCCTGTATCGCCCGTTGCGCCTGTATCGCCCGTTGCGCCTATATCACCTGTCGCGCCTGTGTCACCCGTTGGACCTGTATCGCCTGTAGGACCACCAGGCGGTCCAGGTTCTCCAGTAGGTCCCGTCTCTCCTACTCCGGTAGGTCCTGTCGGTCCTGTATCACCCGTAGAACCTGGACCGCCACCAGCAACATACGCGACACCATTAATGGTGGAAAGTCCTAGGATTTGTGTATTAGTAGTATCAAGTCCTAGTGTAAGGTTACTATCAACATCTATGGATACAACAATACGCCCGTCGGCACTAAGATGCACAGAGTTACCTGTTGCTGTAGTGACAAACGCAGTACCAGATGAGATACTATCTAGACCGCCACTAAATGGGATATATGGTACATTGTTAATGGTTGATAGATTTACGATAGATGATACGCTCAAGTCGGCGTCAACAATGAGACCGTTAAAACCTAATACTCTTGATTGCGCACTAGTAAACTGAAAGCCAGAACCAAAGCCGTCACCCATAGTAGCAATGGGCGCTAAAATATCAATTGAATTTGCGGTTATGGTAAAACTACCACCAATGTTTGTGATACTTGACACACCTTGAACGGCAACAGTTGATACATAATTTGAGGCAGTAACTGTACTAACCACTAAATCAGCAGGAAGCACATATGGTTCCGGTATGATTTGCGGAAATGCGACACCGTTGATTGATGATACATTTGTGATTCTACCTGTTAGCGGTTCAAAATCTACAGAGCTGGCATTTGTGATATTTACAGCTGCACCGCCATTAATTTGTATATTACCGCCAAAGTCTAAGACGATATTAGATTCCAACGCCCCGCCAGGATTGCTGACTATTATACTGGGTTCATTACCTGTCATTGTAATAAATGGTTTGCCGCTACCAGATGTGATTTCTATTTCATTTTGTCTTAGTCCATCACCAAACAATGTAATAGACGCAGTACCAGAATTATTTATTGCGACAGAGCCACCCCCTACACATGCTACCGTAGCACCGTCATTTGTGATACTAGAAACGCTACCAGACACAGGCGGGTAAGCGACACCGTTAATTGTGCTCAGATTTGTAATGGCACCTGCACCAGCTACATCAAACGCGACTGTACCGGCATTAACGATATTGACATCTATACCCGTACCGATAGATGATATTAGTACTCCGCCGTTACCTAAGGTAGCCACTAAGGCTCCACCCTGAGTGATACTTGTACCGCCGCCACTACCTGGTGGTGGATATACGGCACCGTTTATGTATTGCACGTTATTGATTCTACCTTCTCCTATCCCGTCAAATGTTATAGTACCGGCGTTATTAATATTTACATCACCGCTGCCATTAATGATACCATCACTGTTAATTATGATATTGCCCGCTGTTGATAAAATTGCTAGTGTGCTTTGAGCAGTAATTAATACTTGTCCCGAATCGTCAGTAGTTGATTGTATTGTCACGTTACCGAAAGTGTCCAGACCCATAAACGCGTCTTGTGCCGGTACTGTCATGTTAATACCACCAAAATTGTCAACTGCAACAGTGCCGCCTGCCTGGGTGATTTGCGTGGCAAAACCATCGCCATTAACTGATAGTGCGAATAGTGATTGATGTGGCGGGTCCGCGTTGATGTAACCGGGTGTATAGAGCTTTCCCAAATCTGGCGCGACACCATCCATTGGTCTATATTTGGTGAGAATATTATATTTTCTATTGATAGAATATATGCATTTACACTATTCCCCGTTCCAGTTTGCCACGGACACCCAGGTTTCAAACTGTGATGTCAATGTGTATAAGACCGTCAAGACACTTGCGAAACTTACAAGCGGTGATGCGAAGATGAAAAAGAATTTGGATTCTACGATGAGATGCTCCGACGCGGAAATGATTACTGGCTCCCCGAATGCCTTCATAAGCCCTAACCCGGTCGGCGTGATGAAAGATTTGAAAAAACCAATGGCGCCAACGGGAGTATACACAACCCGGGCTCCGAAAGAGTCCAAGAGTTACGACAGTGCACACCGCATGCGTGGTCGTGTTGGATATGGCGACCGTATGATGAAGTTAGATGAAAAGGTAATTAAATCCGGCGCCGGCATAAATTAATTATCTGTGTTAATTTTATTTAGCATAGTTATATTAGAATGGACGTCGGCTCAAATAATTTCCAGTTCATGCTTGACGCGCCCGAAAAGCCGGCGAAGACGTACAGATACCCAAAGACTGCAGAGTTGCATTTAGACTCATTGGACCGCTACTCAGTAGCAGATTTTCCAGGTATTGTTGGATTACCTTTAATTAGTACAGACCAGAATTTTTTAAAGTTATTTGGACCTATTGTTGCGTCAGCAAGCGATAACGCTACTAATAACTGCCTTATCCAAACCAAACGTAACTTAATTTACGGCTACATGTCAAGAGTTGCATTAACGCAGTTTAATCTTAATTACAAGGTACCGACAGTTGTTGCGGGTGTTAATGATTTAGTTTCTATTACAATTGGCGGTGCTAATCCAGTTGCTGCACAGTTGCCGCAGGGATACTATAATGTTTCAACTTTGGCGGCGGCATTACAGGCACTTCTTAGAACTTCAACCGGTAATGGCTCACTAACAGTTATAGCCCCGACATCACAAGCAAGCGCAAGTCCATTAACGGCAATCACTACTGGCTTTACTATTTCATCACCTGGCACACCTATGGCGTTTGTATATGGTGTTACTAATGCTACTGATACTACGCAAGTACGTATTGCCAAGGCTAACAGACTTATTGGCGTAACTAGAGCTGGTGCAGGATATTCACCTGATATAAATGTGGCTCC
>Ga0114964_10003758_pt1 | contig 10149 bp, 11 predicted proteins | sample C_131016_MF_Meta_FD_92638 | JGI IMG/M metagenome (GOLD analysis project Ga0114964, IMG submission 92638) | Freshwater microbial communities from Lake Croche, Canada to study carbon cycling - C_131016_MF_MetaG | ecosystem: Environmental > Aquatic > Freshwater > Lake | place: Lake Croche, Canada... | reverse complement strand
GCAACGCAAAGTATCAGGGACGCTTCACTTCCCTAGCTGGTCGCGTTGTTTCTGCTGGACCAACAACCAACGACACCATCGTGTACTCAACCACGTCAACCACCACCGCACCAACCGCAGACACTTCTGCATACGCGAATGGTTACGACGGCATCATCCCTCAGCTTTTCGCTGGTGGTGTAGTCAACGAAGTGAACTCACAATTCTCAACCGCTAATCCGGGTCAGGAATTCCAGACAATCTTCGGAACCCTATACGACAACGTTAAAGCTGATCCAGATGAGATCTGGTTGAACGGTCAGGACCGCAAGCAGCTGTCAGACTCCATCAAGAATGGATCAACAGCAAACTACCGTCTGAACCTAACCCAGACCGAAACAGGCGACTACGTTGGTGGAGCAGTTATCGGTGGTCTTCACAATGAGATCACAGGCAAGCTCGTCAACCTAAGCGTCCACCCATGGCTACCACAGGGTGTCGCACCAGTTCTGTCTTACACACTTCCAATCCCAGACACCGAGGTATCTGATGTTTGGTCAGTTGTGAACGTACAGGATTACCAAGGTGTCCAATGGCCTGTAACGCAGTTCGCTTATGAGAACTCTGTCTACTGGCGTGGAACCCTTGTCGGTTACGCACCTGCATGGAATGGTATCGTTACAGGAATTAAGTCTGCTTAATTTCTAAACGGCTAAACTAGCGAGGAGCCGATCTGCTTAACGGCGGGTCGGCTCCTTTTCTTAGAAGGAGAAAACGATGGCTAGATTATTAGTACCGAATGATGGCGTGCGCGGCATCAACATTGAAACACCTAACGGCACCCGAAAGATTGACGCCGATAAAAGTGGTGCAGTTGAAGTGACAGACAAGGCGACGCTCGCCAAGTTGCGGGCGGAAGGTTTTACATCGGGAGCAACGGCGGCTGGGTTTGGGCAATGCTATCCTTGCCCTTGCGGACACAATTCAGTGTTTATGATTTGCGGAAAGTGCGGAACCAACAATGGCTAATGCGATCACACCGATCACCCGCCAATTTAGTCAGCCTTACCTTACGCTGCAAGAATTCAAAAACGCTCCAACCGCCCTCGATTACGGCAACCTTGTAGTTGGCGGAAACCAAGCAGCACAGGACGCGGAGCTCACCAACGCGATTACAAGGGCAAGCTCATACATTGACCAGTACTGCAACCAGATCCTCGGAGCAACCTTAGACACCGAGCAGCAACGCGTCAGAATCCGCCCAGACGGGACAATCCGCTTCCACCCGAAGTACAACCCGATCGTGGCGTTGACGGCTTTCAGCTACGGCTACAACCCCATGTTGATGACCACGGTCACCGATCCGTCAATCGCATGGCTGGAAGAGCAGCAAGTGATTATGCCTTACACAGAGATCGCGTTGAACCAGAGCAGCCAAGGACCGCTAGGGTTCGGCTACCCGTCCACTTCACGGGCGGAAACATACATTAAATACACTTACGTCAACGGCTGGGCAAACAGCACCCTGACCAGCACCGCGACCGCTGGAGCAACCAGCCTAACGTTGAACACAGGGCTAGGCATTACCGCGGGCTGCAGCCTAAGAATTTACGACGGCGCATCAACCGAGCTGGTGACCGTCGCCGATAACTACACGTTCGGATCAGCAACCGTCCCTTTGACCGCCGCGATCGCATACACCCATTCAGCGGGAGTAAGCGTAAGCAACTTGCCAGCCGCGATCAAGGAAGCCGCAATCCTTATGACAAGCGCATACTTGAAGATCCGTGGCGACGCTTCCATGGTTATGGAAGTGACCAGCACACCGACTAGACAGATTGAAGGCAGCGCAGCGGTGGGCAACGATGTAGCTCACGTGCAGCAAATACTAAAGCCGTTTGTAAGGATCCGATGAGCCGCGCGCAAGTCCGCTCAAACGTTGCCCAGTGGATCGCAGACGCGGCAATCACAAACCTTAATCAGGTGTTCGCTTCACACCCGAAGCGCATAAACTTTGAGCAGAACGCAACCGCAGGACAAGCGACAAGGGCAGCGGGCATGGTCTTTATTGCTGGCGAAACGGAAGAGCGCATCGCGGTCGGTGGAGCTAACAGCGGTTGGAAACGAATCGACTACGATGTGGAATTTCAGATTTACTGCCACAGCATGCAAAACTATTCACAGGACGCCATGGATGACTTTGATGCAATCATTGACGCCGTTAAAGATCGAGTGCGCAGTGGTGGGCATAGACTAGGACAATCAGATGGTTCTATTATTTGGCAAGCCGGTGAAGGCATGAAGCAGATCAGCGTGACATATAGTGAACCAAAAACGAATGATGGCGGAGCAACAGAAATCTGGGCAGCCGTCGCATTCGAAGTGACACAAATGATACAGGCTTAAGGAGTCGACATGGCAACATACAAAAACACAAACGAATACGAGCTGACGTTTCCATCACTGCTGGACGCAGACGGCAACGTTCTAGTTGTTGAAGCGGGCGGAACTTTTGATGGACCAGACGGACTAACCAACGCTGGCATAGTGTTAACCAGCAAATCAACTAAAACCACCACCACAGACACCACCGAAACAACTGAGAAGGAATAACCATGCCAGCACCAATCGTCCAAAATAGCGTTAGAAGTTATATCGGTATCGCTAAGGAAGCAACCGACGGCACCGCAGTAGCACCGACGGCTTTCATTCCAGTTGCGATCAGCAAACTTAAAGTTGAAGACGTGATTGATCCACTATTCGATGAAGGTTTGCGCGGTTCGATCGTAAAGGATTACGCATACATTCCCGGTCGCACACGTTCGACCGTCGAGTTTGGTGGTCCAGTTTTCGCTGACACTATCGGCTGGAGCCTTGCGGGACTTCTTGGAGCAGTTACCACCACAGGGTCAAGCGCACCATACACACACGCGATCACACTAAAGAATTCAACAGCTACAGGTGCAGACACCAACCCGACACCTTTCACCATCACCGACTTTTATGGTGCAAACGTTCGCGCATACCCGGGCTGCCAGATCCACGATTTCACCCTAAACTTTTCATCAGATGGTCTGCTTGACTACGATGTGAAAGCAACAGGATGGGCGTCAGCGACCGCATCAACACCGAGCTCATCTTTCAGCACCGTCACCGCAAGCCCAGCATGGCAAGCAGCGGTCACCATCGCAGGATCATCAATCACTAACGCGGTAGACGGCTCAATCACAATGACCAGAGCAGCAACACCAATCTATGGTTTGAGCAACACCCAGAACCCTTACCAAGTGTTCCTTGGAGCTTTGGAAGTGAAGGGCAACCTGAAGTTTGTTATGGAAGCAGACACAGAACTAACCCGCTTCCTAACCAACACCCAGCCAGCGATCACCATCGACTGGTCAAACGGGTCAGGTGCAACCGCAACACAGATCCGCGCACAGATCACTAAAGGCGCATACCACGCCGCACAGATTGATCGTTCGAAAGACTTTGTGGAAATCAACATTGACCTCACTGGTATCGCAAACACCACCGACGGCAGCGTCGGATACAGCCCAATCAAGTGGACGCTACAGAACGCAATCACTTCGGGCACATACCAGTAACAAACGTGGCGGGCGCGGTTCTCGGTTAGCCTATCCACCGCGTCCGTCCACACCAACCCAAAATAGGCGGAAGAAGGCTAACAATGAGCAACACAATTAATCTCCCTAGCGGAGCAACGGTCACACTCAAAGACGCAGCAACCTTGAAGCAAAAAGATCGCGCCCAGATTTACCCGTTGATGACATCAGACAACGTGAGCATCGCACAAACCGCTGCACTAACCAACACACTGCTGGCATTGATTGTCACAGATTGGACGTTGGACTTGTTGATCCCAAGCATTCAGATCGACTCATTAGGCGAACTAGACATCGCAGACTATGACGCGTTAGCGGAACATGCAGAACCAGCGCTGGTCGCATTGTTTCCAAGCTTGGCGAAGACGGTCGAAAGTGAGCAGAACCCAAAAGCGACTACCGCAAGTTACAGCGACTAAAATGGCTGCTCAAGGGTGGCGAGCGAAACGATGAACTCGAATACCCTGATAAAGAGTGGCGATACTTTGTTCTTGCGGATCGCTTCGGGTGGACGCCGTCCGAAGTTGACGATCAACCAGCAGCGTTAATGGATTGGATGATTGCGATATCGAATGTGCGTAATGAAGTTGAAGCGGAAGAGTTGAAGAAGAAATGACAGAAAGCGTGAAGGTCGACAACCTTGCCAGCACGCTGCGCATTCTTGCCATCAACGCGGACGCGATCGAGAAGGCGGCAGCTTACGCTTTAGGGCAAGTTGCTTTTCAGGTGGAACGCCAAGCGAAACTAAATGCGAGCGGACCAACACGCAAACGCTACGCGAACGGACGCATTGATCCAGATAAACATATCGACTGGGTAGGCGGCGGACCGAACGGACCGAACGTGATTAGCGGTGCGCTTCGCAGATCCATTACCACCACGGTCAGGCGTGAAGGTTTTGGCGATTACACGGCAAGCGTTTATCCGACAATGGTTTATGCGCGGGCAGTGGAGCTCGGAAATAAGCGGTGGAAGCAAGATGTAAAATATCCTTATCTGATGCCAGCGGCGAAAGCGATCGAACCGCGGATGACGCAGATATTTATGGCAGCATACTTACGGAAACGGCGATAGCAGATGGCAACGATAGATAAACTAGTTGTCGAACTGCAGCTGCAAGCCGAACAATTCAAGTCGCAACTTCAGGCAGCCGAAGGTCAGATAAAGACCATGGCGTCAAGCATGAACGCAGCGAACGCACCGGTCGACAAGTTGAAGGGCAAGTTCGAAGGTTTAGGTAAAACCATTGCGCACGCTTTCATAGGTTATGAAGCGATCAAGTTCCTGAAAGACTCAGCGAAGGAAGCGATCGCAAACAGCAAGTCGCAGTTCATTCTGTCGGCAGCTTTGGAGCGCACCGCGGGCGCAACGAAAGAGCAATCGGAAGCGATCGATAAACAGCTCGAATCTTTAGGGCAGCTGACAAACCACGTGACCGCAGAGCTGCGTCCATCTTTGGCAGTGCTAACCAGATCCACAGGCGACACCACGCAAGCGATGAAGTTGATGACTTTGGCGTTAGACATTTCAGCGGCAACGGGACGCGACCAAGCGTCAGTGACGATGGCGTTAGCGAAAGCATCGACGGGTAGCCTTGGCGCATTGAATAGGTTAGTCCCCGGCATTAAGAACACCAAGGACTGGATGGGCAAGCTGACGGAGCAGTTCAAGGGAACCGCGAAAGCTGCAGCCGATCGCGATCCGATGACGAAGTTCCAAGTGACGCTGACACGTTTACAGGAAACCGTCGGAACTACTTTGCTGCCGATTTTGACGCAGTTCGCTGACTGGTTTGTTCAGATGCAGCCGTTGATTACTTCACTGCTTCCAGTGATTATGGGTATCGCCGCAGCGTTCGCAACATGGAAGATAGCGACCATGGCGCTCGAAGGTGCGATGATGCTATACAACGGCGTGGTTGCTTTGTCTACGATTGCGACGGAAGGTTTCACGGTTGCTTTGGCGAGCACAGGTATCGGTGCGATTGCGATTGCGGTCGGTTTGTTGACGGCAGGGTTGATGTCCTTGAATGGGCAGATGGATACAGCGGCGGCACCGCGCACCGCAACATACACTAACCCGACAACGGGTCAATCGACAACGCTAGATCTAAATGAGATCCACAAACAGGCGGACGCTTACGCGAAGACAATAACTAACGCGCGACGCACAGCAATCCTGAAGGCAATGAAAGCCGAAGGCTACAACGCGACTCCTGACGCGTTTGGTGCAATTTATGATCCTGCAGCTGCGGCAGAGTTTTCTAAACGTTTCGACTATAAAAAAGTTTATGATCAAGCGTTCCATGACAGATATAAATACATTGCCGACAAACTGAAATCGGCAACCAACATCCCATTAACTACAACAACAACGGATACGACAACGCAGGAAAAGGATAAAGGGCTAACCCAATTCTTAGCGGACACCAACAAACAAATACAAGCACTGCAATCCGATTACCAAAAAAAGAGTTTGGCAATGGTAAAGGATTACCAAGACAAACTCACGTCACGGATAGCAGACTTCAAGGCAGCATTCAAGGATGCAACACAAATAAGTCTGGCAGACATGTATAACGCCGGTGCCACTTCAGGGCAAGCGCTGGTTGACGGATTGAAATCCAAGCTAGAAGGGATAAAGAACTTTAGTCAGGATGTCGCAAACCTTACCGCGGCAGGTTTTAGTTCCGACTTTACGCAACAGATCGTGCAAGCAGGACCAATGATGGGCGACCAGATGGCGCAAGCGATCCTAAGTTCTTCACCTGAAGTGCAAGCGTCGCTTAAAGATTTGTTCCAGCAAACACAGGACGCGAGCGGACACGGCGTCGACTTTATTAGCACTTCAATTACGGGCGAATTCAAGTCGGCGGCAGATCAGTTGTCGACAGCTCTAACCGATTTAGCGACAGCCCTGAATGACAGCTTGAAAGCGATTGGCGCAAAGGTTACGGGCACACTTCTAACAAAGACAAGCAGCGCCTTAAAGCTTTCAGCGACAGACATCGCGGACACCCGCAACCTGCTCGGATCCAGTTACGCAACAAACGTGCCAACACTAGGTGCTAACGCGGTGACGGGAGCAAACACCGCTGCAACAAACGCCAACGGCATCATGACAAACTTCACAATCAACACCACCGCAACCACGCAAGCAACACCTGAAACGATTACGCAGACGATCGTGAACGGCATTAAGTTCGGATTGCCGACATTGGTAGGAGCAACTCCGTAATGGCTTTAGCAAACTACAGCTTCCAATTTGGTGACAGCAACCCGTTCATTTTCGGTGCAGGAACCCCATGGCAGATCATCAGCGAAGACGGGCTGGCAGGATTGCCGCCGCTACGTTTTCAGGACAGCGACCGCGGATACAATGACGGCTCATATTCTGGGCGCGACTTTTATAGCGGACGCCAAATCACGTTGACCATTCACACGTTCGCAAGCGTTGGCGTGAGCGCTCAACAAAACTTCGCGACCCTGCAGACAGCGCTGCTGCCACAGCAAACAGGAACCACACCGCTCTATTTTCAGATGAGTGCCACCGACAGCACCAAGGTCATAAACGCCCGCGTAAGGTCACGGACAACACCAATCGACCCTGAATACACTTTCGGATACATCAGGTCGCAGATAACCCTGTTCTGCCCCGATCCGCGGTACTTCGACACCACCACACAGACGCTCACACTGAACCCGCAGCCTTTCAGCGGAAGAGCATATAGCCGCACCTATTCATTGAGCTACGGATCAGGAACGAACACCAACACGGGAACGATCACAAACAATGGAAGGGTAACCACTTATCCAGTAATTACGATCAACGGACCAGCAACGCAACCAACGGTCGGCAACCAGACAACCAACCAAGCGCTCACGGTCAACTACACGTTAGCGACGGGCGATAAACTAGTGATTGATCTCAACGCGAAACAGATCACGCTGAACGGATCGGCTGCCCGCAACTTGCTGGCTAACGGTTCGCAATGGTTCGGTTGCGCAGTTGGAAGCAGCACCATCTACTTCAATGCTTCAAGCACCACCGTAGGAACCACCACCATAACCGCAACATACCAGAACGCTTACATCTAGGAGCATCATGACATTACAAACACCACCGAGCTGGCTGCAAGCAGGAACGTATACCGCGGAGCAGGATCGCTTGATCCAGCAAGCGCTTTACTCGACAAGCGGAACCATTGGTACGGGTTCACTTGCGATCACCGCGCAAGGCTCACCGAACATGACGGTCAACGCCGCGGCAGGTTGGTGCGCGATCGTTGGAAACGGCTCGCCTAACCTTGGCGCTTATGTGGCATACAACAATGCGACAACCATCCTGACAATCACCACAGCGGACGCAACCAACCCGCGCATTGATCGTGTTGTGGTTACCATCAACGATGCAGCATATTCGGGTTCAACAAATAACGTGGTCTTTACCGTCATCGCGGGAACCCCTGCAGCTTCACCGACAGCACCGGCAACACCATCAAACTCGATTAGCTTGGCGACCATTGCGGTGGCAGCAAACGCGACCAGCATCTCGTCAGGAAACATCACAGACACAAGGGCAACCGCGACAAGCAACCTGATCGCAACCGCAGGACTTCCAGCTGCGGGTGGTTCACTTACAGGAAACCTAACATTAGCGGCGGGCACCACAGCCATCTCACCGCTGCGCCTAACTTCAGGAACCAACCTGACAACCACCACAGGTGGAACATTCGAATACGACGGAAACGTTGTGTATCAAACACCGAACTACACTGCAACCAACACCACAAATGGTGGGCGCGGTTTAGTTCCGACAAGATACTTTTATGGTTTATCCGCAGATAAGAGCTTGCTGTCTGGTGGATCCGCAACATCAAACCAGTCGTTGTTTGGTGTCGGTATTCCATTGGCGGCTTCGACAACTTACGAAATAGAAATTTCGGCTCGTTTCACAGCAACACAAACCGCGACCGCAACCACCTATACGATAACGCTAGGTTTCAGCTCGGCACCAACAGGCGTCAGCGGAAACACGTTATCAGCTGGTCCAACATTTGCCGCATTGATGAACGTACTGACAACCACTTCGCCTTTCAACTTTGTCGCATACACTTCCGCAGCATCAGCGCTAACGTTTACCGTTCCAATTATTGTGAAGGCACTAATCAGAACCAACGCGGCGACAACATTCACACCGCAGATTATCCTAAACACCTCAGCATCGACAGCGCTAACCACCCTCAACGGATCGTTTGTAAAAGTCACACCGGTCGGAAACTCAACCGCAACCACCATCGGAGCATGGGCATAATGAGTGACGACATAAAACCACCAAGCAACCAAGCACTACTGCTGCAGCTAGTGCAGGACATCGCCGAAGTCAAAGCAAAGCTAAACGTTGTCGCAGATCATGAAGAGCGAATCAGATCGCTTGAAAAGGCGCGATACCAATCCGCATGGTTGATCAGCGTGCTCACCGCAGGGCTTTCGAGCGCATTTGTTTATTTCATTATTAAAACTTTAGGTTCCTGATGTTTGGTGCAATCGCCGTCAGTTTGGTGCTTGCCTTTTCACCGCTGCTAGTCACCGCACCCGTGAGCGACGGATTAAAAGTTGAAGTGTACACTTACAACCCAAGTGCAACACCTGACCGCAAGCCTTACGAATTGTGTGCAACCGAAACCGCCGCAACCACGGCACCCGATATCAACTTCGATGTGGGCGGCGACATTGTGGCAGGTTGCGCTGGCGACTTTGTTCTGATCCATTACAGCGGCTGGATAACCTCACCCGTCGATCGACTAATGAAATTTAGTTCACGCGCAGATGACGGCTTTTATTTGAGCATCGCAGATCAAACCGTCATTGACGACTGGACGCTAAAAGGGTGCTGGGGAAGCTGGGTAATCTTCCCAATGAACGCAGGTTTGAGTTACAAGTTAGACGCTTGGTATTACGAATACGGCGGCGGAGCATGCAACCAGTTATCGTGGGACGCAAACGGCTACGACGAGATCGTGCCAGCGTCCGCTTTCACACAGACACCGACAGAACCACTGCTGCAGCAACCAACACTAAACGCGCCTTGGCTTGGCGATTGGCAGGTCGACGGAAACACGCTAGACGTGAACTGGACAGACTTACCAACAAAGACACCAATCGAACGATGGGCAGTTTCATATAGTTACGGCGACCAGAGCTACGCGATCGCAAGCACCGAAGAAAAGGCGACACTAAACGATTTGCCGTGGGACACAGACGTCACCGTCAAGATCCGCGCAGACAATGACAGCCTTGGAGTTTATTCGGATTGGAGCAACAGCTTCACTTTTCACACGGGGACACAGCCGCAACCTCAACCAACACCGCAACCGACCATCCCGATCGTGGTGCCGCCAATCGTTGAGCCGCCCGTTGATCCGCAGCCGCCTGTTATTCCGCCTGTAGTTGTTCCGCCCGTTGTTGATCCGCAACCGCAGCCGCCGGTTGTTGAACCAAGCCCAGAACCGACCACCACACCTGACGAACCTGTATCGGTTGGCGTT
>Ga0114964_10003757_pt1 | contig 10151 bp, 10 predicted proteins | sample C_131016_MF_Meta_FD_92638 | JGI IMG/M metagenome (GOLD analysis project Ga0114964, IMG submission 92638) | Freshwater microbial communities from Lake Croche, Canada to study carbon cycling - C_131016_MF_MetaG | ecosystem: Environmental > Aquatic > Freshwater > Lake | place: Lake Croche, Canada... | reverse complement strand
GGAAGCCCTTGAATGGCTTCTGGCAATTGGCGATGTTGTGTGCACAAAGCGAGTTGGTTGGCGACGAATATATTCACTGACCAACGAATCCATTCCAGTCGAGCTCCGTGAGCAACCCAAATGGCAATCAATAAATGGAATTCTTGGTCCAACGGACGAGGAATGTATTCGCGAATTGATTCTGGCCGGTATCCGCACTCTTGGCGTTGGCACATTTGGTGACATCGTTGATGTTCATCGACTCGGTGGCTGGCATTCCAGTCGCACGACAGTAATGCGGCACTTGAATGACCTCGTTGGCGAAGGCTTGGTGTCGATTGTTGCTGTCGATTCTTGGAACGAGCCGGCCTATGCGAGCCCCGACGCGCTGAAAAGCATTTCTCGCAAGATTGTGGGAAGCGAATCGACGACTTCCCTGCTCACCCCATTTGACTCTCTTATCTGGAATCGCGAAAGAGTGAATCGGATCTTCGGAATGGATTACCGAATCGAGGCCTACACACCAGCCGCTAAACGTATCTATGGATACTTCGCGATGCCAGTTCTACACAACGGACAACTTGTAGCTCGTGTAGATCCTGGTCGCGAGAAGAATGGCCGCGAGATCACACTGGTTGCAAAGACCGTGACTTTTGAAACTGGAAATAGTGGAAAAGTTTCCTCAGATGCGATTAATGGCACAGCAATTGCCCTCGCAAGGGCCGCAACGTGGGTGAATGCATCCACAATTGACGTGCAGGTTGTAAAACCAGAAAGCGCCTCACTCGCATTGAGTAAGGCGCTTTCCACCAAGTGTTAACCTGCTTGCTGTAACTGGACCAGACCGAAGTCATAGCCACGGCGACGATAAAGAACACTCGACAAGCCATTGGCAACATCTTGGAATAAAAAGAAGTCATGCCCGACAAGTTCCATAGCTTCGATGGCTTGCTCCACGGTCATTGCTTGACTTTCAATGTGCTTGGTGCGAACCACCAATGGTCCGCTTTCGAGAACCACATCAGCAAATTCATCATCAATCTCATTGGTTGCTAGTTCTTGGGCTAGCGCGGTCAATCCAATATCAAGAACCGGTCGTGCATGTCTTACCGACTTTGACTTTTCATGAATTCGGCGAAGGCGTTCCTCCAACTTTGCGTACGCAAGATCGAGAGCAACATATTTATCAGCCGCATGCGCTTCGGCGCGAATTGATGGACCTGCACCACTGCATGTCAACTCAACTTCAAATGCCCGATCATGCAGGCGCGGATTTGCTTCATGGGACACTTCAACATCGACACGTTGTATCGGGACCGAGAAACGATCAAGGCGACTCAGTTTGTCAATCGCATGATTTTTAAATTTCTCGGACAGGGCAGCATGGCGACCGTGCACCACGATACCTAGTTCGGATGAATCAATATCAGGACTAATTTCCCTGTTCATGTGTTTAACCTTTCATCCACTGTGCGCTCATACGCACCTATATGAAAAGCATGCAGGGTCATGCAATCAAAATCTATAGGTTTACCAGAATTGGTCCAAGCCTGAACATAAGAAGTGACGCCCACCCGGCCGACCTGATTTTCGACCCCACATTCGCCCACAGAAACTTTCGCAGCGTCAATCGCCACTACTAGCCTTCTCTTGGATCGCTGGCCATCTGGACCATTGGCAAGGTGGGACTTACTTCTAAACCGCGCCGTGCTCGAACGACAAAAAGTCGCCTTACGTGGACCGTTTAGCCCGCGGCTGGCATCGGCTTGCCGCAGAACAACTTCGAAGAATTGCTCTGCAACGCAATCACGGACCCGGGTGGGCGCCATACCTTTACCGTAACCCTTGTGGGCGCGATCCACATAACACAATCGCAAAAATCTCTTTTGCTCCAGCATTTGCAAGTACTGCTGCAGCGGATTCCAGGGTGGCACCAGTGGTCAGAACGTCATCAATCAAGACGACAGTTGGTGGCACACCACCAGAAACGGAAAATGCATTCTGCACATTTAACCGCCGATCGTGCACATTTAGCCCCACAGAGTCGCGGGTGGCTTTGATGTGAACCAATGAGTTTGAAACTCGAATGACGTCTGGCGCAAGTCGCGCGGCCTCGTCGAGAACAATCTGGACGGGGTTAAATCCTCGTTCAACTAACTTGATTTGCGACGACGGAATAGGGATGCATGCTGTACTCGAATCCACGCCAGCGTCACGCGCCACATTGACCAATAATTCAGCCAACGCCCGCGTTGCTTCACGACGACCTTCCTTCAAGGAAATGACCGAATTGCGAACCCATCCCTGGTACTCACTGGCTGCATGCGCAACAACGACGCCTGGGATATTGCGCCGACTTACAGGTCGGGCCTGAGCAAGGCAATCCCGACACAAATATGTGCCCAGTGTTTGGCAACCACGGCATCGCGGAGTAAATATGAGATCACATACATTTTGAAACATGCACAAGTGAAATCTCATGACATCAAATGTCCTAGCACCTGGTGTCTGCGTTGGACTATTCCATAGTGTTAATTGTGCGTACGCGCGTAGAACGCAGATTGGCCAGGGCCAACGAGAACCCAGCGGCTAAACACTCGACGATATATTTCTTGGCGCGAGCCATTGACCACTGCGACCACAACTTGCCCCGACCCATCAACAGCAATACTCTGCGAACCCGTCGGCACCGGGTCGCTCGAAAGAGTGCCCAAGTTTGTATCGACGCGATATAACTGTTCTGCGCCCGACGCATCCGCACCTAATATCAAGACATCACTTTCCGACAGCCACAAAATGTCTCGCACACTTGTCACCGTTCGCTGCAGTTCGCGAAGTCCAAAGATTTCGTGAGTTAACTTGTCGCTAAAGATCGAACCAAGGAACAACACATCACGTGCACCTTCAACTAAAACTCCTGCGACTCGGACGCCATCTGGCGCTACCGTGACCTGTCGGATTTGTGCAACATCGCCCACCGTATTTGCTTCTAGCGTGACCGCGTACTGCCGTCCCACTGAATCAACGAAGTGCACACCATGTCCATAATCGGCAATCAATAAATCCCCCATTGCATCCCACGAGGGACGAGTGAGTGCATCACCAGTCAGTATTGGCTGCAGCAATGCAGTTCGCTTTCGGTTCCAAACCAAGGTGTGACCGTCAGCAGTTATGGCAGCTAGCAAATTAGACCGAAGATCAACGGCAGCCAGGCCAAGTGCACTCGGAACCGAATCCGCGAGTATCGATACTCCAAACTCCTGACCGTCAGCATTAATGGCGCGGACATTTCGATCTCGCACAACGTTCAATTCGACTGCATGATCTATTGCAGCGGGTTTGTACTCAAGCCAATCTGTGCGTGTCTGCACTGTCCCCACGCCTGAAATTGCAAGTGACTGGCCTGAGACAGTAATGCGGACAGCTGAGACGTTCGGCAATGAAGTCAGCGTCCAGACGAGTTGTGCGGCAAGTTCCCTGCGTTCTGTTCTGGTTGCGCTCAGCACTTCCGATGATAAGTCCACTGTGGCCACACCTGCAGAAACTGGAACCGAACCAAAAGTAAGTTTTGTTCCAGGGGGTACAGAGGATCGAACCGCCTTAGAAATATTCGAACTTGCCCCCGCCAGAAGTGAACGTACGAGCGTTGTGGCAATGCCTTGCGAGCTCGTTGGCACAAGTACGGAGTCAGGAACTAAATCGGCGCTGCGATTCGATATGAAATAAACGGGATAGCCTCGAAACTCTCTTTCGAGCTCTGAAGTACTCAGCAACAAACCATCGGCTAATGCGTTAATTCGCCACTGACCGTCACCGTGCCGTGCGAGCGCAAATTGAGCACTCAGCTTTGCACCGGGTTGCGCAAGAGCAAAAAAACCCGATGCATTAATCGAGCTTTCGTGGGGAGCGCTGACCAGAATGCGTGAATCCTGAGTAGAGATTTTCATTTCACGAGTGTCGAGAAATTCAATACCTGATGCTGGGTTCCATTTTTGTGCAGTTGTTACGTCCAAATACTGCCGAGCAATCGCATAGTTATCACCTGAGTCTGCACAAGCCTCAAGGAACCCGCGCACGATGTCTTCGGCAGAAGAATTATCTGCCGGAGGTCGTGCGATGACTCGCACATATTGATTTGCTGAATCAATAGAAGTGATGTCATTGAAATGTATGGCACTCGATGTGGGGATACCCGCACAACCACTTAACGACAGCGCGATTACAAGCACTGCACATTTTTTGTTTGTGAATTGTTTACGGTTAAATTGTTTACGCATGCGAGACCTCAGCAACAATTGCTGGGACCAAATCAGTCAATCCAATCCTGCGCGGAACAGTCAATACAAAGTGCGCGCCGAGCCCCGACTGACCAGCAACATGGATAAATCCACCGTGAAGATGTGCGTCTTCGACAGAGATTGCAAGACCAAGACCCGTGCCGCCAAGTGTTCGTTGTCGAGCTGGATCTGCACGCCAGAAGCGTCCAAACACTAATTCAAGATCCTCAGAATTCAAACCTTGCCCGTGATCACGTACACCAATTGACACAGCCTCATCATTGGAAGCGATTGTTATATCAATCGGTTTACTTTCTGAATATTCAATAGCATTTGTCAATAAGTTGCGGACAATGCGACTCAGTCGACGGGAATCACCTTCGACCATGACATAGGTACTTGGAATATCAAGGTTAAATCGTGTTTCGTGGCTAGTAGCCACATCGGCATATTGTTCGGTAACACCTTGAACTAGCGCAACGACATCAACCGTTGTTGCATCAAGCTCCGCAACACCAGCATCAAATCGACTCATTTCAAGAAGCTCCGTCAAGAGTGAATCAAATCTGTCGACCTGGCGCCGAAGCAATTCTGCCGATCGTGCCGTATCAGGATCAAAATCTCGACGTGCGTCATAAATCATTTCGCTAGCCATGCGCACAGTAGTTAGTGGTGTTCGTAGTTCGTGCGAAACATCCGAGACGAATTTTTGTTGAATTTGCGAGAGCGCTTCAAGGCGAGTGATTTGGCTTTGCAAACTCTCAGCCATTTCGTTGAATGAGCCGGCTAACCGTGCCATATCGTCCTTACCGCGAACACTCATCCGACGATTAAAATCTCCTGCAGCTAAGCGCTCTGCGACATGGGCTGCCTCACGCACTGGATCAGCAACGCGTGATGTCACAAACCAAGCGAGCACACCAAGTCCGATCAGGAGAGCGATCCCAGTTCCGAGAACACCCCGTCGAACGAGATTGACGGTATTTTGTTCATTCTTTAATGGGAACAGCAGGTAGAGCTCGTAATCCCCAACACCAGGAAATATAACTGGGGCCCCAACAATAATTCCAGATGTTGATGATCCATCTTCATAGTGAATCGCTGAGTACATCCACGCTTGCTGATTGTGTGACTTCACAGCATCACGCATGCTCTGCGGTATTGAGGCGACTGTTACGTATTGCGTGCCACGTTCTGGAGTTCCCGAGGTTGCTTTGTCACTCAACAAAAGTGCATCGTACAGACCTGGTGAACCCGCTCGAACCGCCAGTGCGGTAATCACAGAATCAACTAGGCGCGTGGCGTTAGGCGCTGCGATGCCAGTGTCGGATGCATTCACCAGTCGTTGAACTTCTTGACGTGCAGCCGTAGCTTCACTCAGCGAGCTTGATTCCTTCGCCCGCAAAAGACCTGCAGTGACTCGGTTTAAGAGGATAAAACCAACAAGTCCGATTACTAGAACTGAGATAGCGACAGTAATTGTGACTAGGCGCAACTGTAGGTTGCGCTGCCACACTGTGCCACGAAGCTCGGCGGATTGCTCCACGACCTAGACGGCTCCAGCTTTATATCCAATGCCGCGCACTGTCATCACGATTTCTGGATGTTCTGGATCGCGCTCAATTTTGGAGCGAAGTCTCTGCACATGCACATTCACCAATCTAGTGTCAGCAGCATGTCGATATTCCCACACTTCCTGAAGGAGCACTTCGCGAGTGAACACCTGCCACGGCCGTTTTGCAAGAGTCATCAGTAGCTTAAATTCCAAAACGGTCAGCGAAATTTCAGTATCACCACGTCGCACACAATGACCAGCAACATCAATCACTAGATCCGCAATGCGAATTTCCTGTGTCGTCGGTGACTCGATAGTCCGCAAGCGGGCACGAACTCGAGCAATGAGTTCTTTGTTCTTGATCGGCTTGACAATGTAATCATCAGCGCCAGATTCCAAACCGGTTACGACATCTTGCGAATCACTTCGCGCAGTGAGCATCACAATGGGAATGCCACTTTCTTCACGAATTGCGCGACAGATATCTATTCCGTCGCGTCCTGGCAACATGAGGTCAAGGAGAACTAAATCTGGCTTATCACGATGGAACGCATCAATTGCAGAAAGTCCATCAGCGCAGAAAGTTGGTTCGAATCCTTCGGCGCGCAGCACAATGCCAAGAATTTCGGCGATATCTCTGTCATCATCAATGACCAATATGCGCTGACTCATGGCACTCCCCTTTCGCTGGATTGGCGTACCTAGAATTTACCCCACCTGAACTGTCCGCTTGTACCAGAATGACCACGAGTGCTGCCGCGGGCGTTACTGTGGGTAAATGGATTTTGGCTCAGTAATCACGCGATTCCGCGCAGAAGTAGCCAAATTCGGGGCAGTCGGCCTCGCTGCCTATGTTGTTGACGTCGGCATTTTCAACCTACTGAGATTCCACGGTGGCCATGGGGTGCTTTTCGACAAACCACTCACTGCTAAAGCGCTCAGTGTTGCAGTCGCGACGACGTTCGCCTACTTCGGAAATAGGTATTGGACATTCCGGCATCGCGCACGAACTTCGTTCAAACGTGAGTACATGTTGTTCTTTGCGCTCAATGGCATAGCCATGTTGATTGCCGTCGGCTGTTTGTGGGTAAGTCATTATTTACTTGGGCTCACAAGCCCCCTGGCAGATAACCTCAGCGCTAATGGCATTGGCTTGGTATTTGGCACTCTTTTCAGGTTCTGGGGCTACCACACATTTGTGTTCCCCGAGGAAAATACACAATCGTCAGCCTGAGATTGCCAGCCAATTCATCACCAGCGGCTGCAATGAGCCAGCCTATTCATCACCAGTGGCTGCAATAAGAAAGACACCGAACACTGCGGGTTTGATCGAGCGAAGTTCTAGGCGTCCACCATCGGATGCAACTTGTGATCGCGCCCAGGCTAACCCAAGACCCGTACCTTGTGTAGTTGAACCTGTCGTCATCAATTCTCCACGCACATCGGCTGAAATGCCTTCACCTTCATCAGCAACCTCAATCAACTTCCAGGTGCGGTAGTCAACGACGCGAATGGCAGTGGGGCCAGCACCATATTTTAAAGAATTTTCAAGTAGTACCGATAAGACAAGTTCTTGAATACCCCGCGTTCCAAGAACGAATACATCTGCATCACAGGTAACTGAAATTTCGCGACCTGCTTTCTTGTAACGTTCGGACCAGCCTGCAGCGACTGAGCGCACGAATTGGGATAACTCAATTTTTTCTAGCCGACGGTCTGTTGTCGTACGCCACGTCGTCAACAGAGATTCCACTAGTGTCACCATGCGCTCAACTTGAATGAGGGTGCCCAATGCATCGTCATGAACGCTGGTATTTTCGGTATCTTTGGCAATCTGCTCAAGTCGCAGCGACAGTGCTGTCAACGGACTTCGAAGTTGATGAGAAACATCTGCGGCAAGTGTGCGCTCGGCGTTCAGGCGACTACGCGCCGTACTTGCCGATGTTCGTAATTCATTAAGAGCTAGATCGATATCCGATATTCCTGTTGGTTGCGGGTTAACGTCACGTACGCCTTGCGCAATACCTCGAACCTCATTAACCAGTACGTCAATCGGCTCAACAGTCCTACGCGCGATTACGGCAATTCCGAAAACAAGTATGCAGGTCAAAATATTTATGACACCAAGAAAGCCAACGGTGTGATACCCGATCTCAAACGTGTTCCGTTGAACTCCATGGTGAAACAGGTAGTTCCGCTGAAGTTCATAGGCGAATAGGCCTGCAACGATCAATCCCGGCAGCGCAGCCAGAATAAGCAATCGTTCAAGTCGAGTGTTCATTAGGCTTCTGGATCAAATCTAAAACCGACGCCGCGCACAGTAGAAATGTGACGTCCACTTTCACCCAACTTTCGGCGTAGTGCAGAGACATGCATGTCAAGATTTTTTGTCGAGCCAACCCATTCAGTGTTCCAGAGATCACGAAGAATTTGTTGACGTGTTACTACTCGACCCACATTGCTCATCAACAAATCCAGCAATTCAAATTCACGTGAAGTGAGCGCAAGCAACTCACTATTTACTGCAACCGAATGCGCAACACGGTTAATCACAATCTCACTGATTTCAATCTGAGTCTGTTCATGTCCATCAATGCGACGAAGTAATTCTCGAATTCGCGCCAGAAGTTCGGTTGTGCGAAATGGTTTCACCAAGTAGTCATCAGCGCCTGCATCCAAACCAACCACAACATCGAGTTCAGCAACACGTGCCGTTAACATCAAAATCGGAACGGTAAACCCATTCGCACGAAGTGTGCGACATACATCAAGCCCATCGACCGAAGGCAACCCGAGGTCAAGGATGATGAGGTCGGGTGTCGCCCGTCGCACCATTTCCAACGCTAACCCGCCGTCTGTGGCAGCTGCGACAGAATGCCCTTCACTTTGGAGCGTGCGCGTTAACGGTCCAGAGATCTCCAGATCATCCTCAACAACTAGCACGCGAGCCATGAAAGTACCCTACCTGCGGATTCGAAGTCATGAATAGCGACCGCAGGTCACTATCTAGCGCAGGTGCACAATGTCCCCGACTGTGACTATTTCTTGGCTTCCCTCACGCAAGATCACTAGCCCACCATGCTCGTCAATTCCGGTCGCCAGCGCTTTGAACGCGACACCGTCAGCCGGGTGCACCATTACTTCACGTTCGAGTGTGCTGCAAAGATTTACATAATCTGCCAACCAGGCATCATCGGTCGACTCAGCCCGCAAGAGTTCACTTGTCGCCGAGAGAATCCGACCAATAAATTCTTCACGCGAAACAGTGAAGCCCTCAAGGGACAATGACGATGCCGTCTCAGTTGGTAGTTCGGGTCTCTCCAGCGAGAAATTCAGCCCAATACCAACGACCACAATGTCAGCGTTCTTTGTGGCAAGAATTCCGCCGAGTTTACGAATCTCGCCGGTCTCTGAGGTCATGACAATGTCATTTGGCCACTTGAGGCGTACCGGTGCTCCACACGCCTCAAGCACCTGCGCCACGAGCACTCCAAAGTGCAACGGAATTAAAGTCGGTACGTGTGCGATTGCCTTAGCGGGAAATGCCAGGCTGAGCGCAACTCCGGCACCAAACGGACTCATCCAGGTCCTATCAAGCCGCCCCCGCCCAGCTGTTTGCTCGTCGGCAGTGCATGCCACCAGCAATGCGCCAGGGTTTTCAGCCCACAATTCCAAAACCGCGTCGTTAGTCGAACTCACGGACTCCAAGACCTGCAGAATCAACGCATCGCGGACCGTTGGGGAAGTTTCTGAATGAATACGCGCAGAATCAAGGCGCGCTCTGGGAACTTTGGTAGTCACATCGCTAGGGTAGACGAAGCGATACAACGGAGGTACCTGTGAGCGCTGACCACGCCGATAAGTCGATTGACATTCATACAACGGCAGGCAAAATTGCCGATTTGGAGCATCGTCGTGCCCAAGCTGCCGGTCGTCGCAAAGAAGCCGTCGATAAGCAGCATGCGAAGGGCAAACTCACCGCCATGGAGCGCATTGAGCGCTTGATGGACGAAGGGTCTTTCCAACAACTTGATGCCCTTGCCCGCCATCGCAGCCATAACTTTGGAATGCAAAAGACGCGCCCATACGGAGACGGTGTTATCACCGGCTACGGAACGATTGATGGACGTCAAGTCTGTGTCTTCGCGCAAGACTTCACTGTATTTGGTGGATCACTAGGCGAAGTATTCGGTGAAAAAATAGTTAAGGTCATGGACCTTGCCTTGAAGACGGGTGTTCCAATTATCGGAATCAATGATTCCGGTGGCGCCCGCATCCAGGAAGGTGTGGTGTCTCTGGGGCTTTATGCAGAAATTTTTAAGCGCAACACACATGCGTCT
>Ga0114964_10003756_pt1 | contig 10151 bp, 9 predicted proteins | sample C_131016_MF_Meta_FD_92638 | JGI IMG/M metagenome (GOLD analysis project Ga0114964, IMG submission 92638) | Freshwater microbial communities from Lake Croche, Canada to study carbon cycling - C_131016_MF_MetaG | ecosystem: Environmental > Aquatic > Freshwater > Lake | place: Lake Croche, Canada... | reverse complement strand
TCAAGCACACGTAACAAACCTTGATGCTTCTCCTTTCTTAGGCCGTCTTGCTCTGCTTCGTATATTCAACGGAACTATCCGTAAGGGTCAGCAGGTTGCTTGGGTCCGTCAGGATGGCACAACCCAGACTGTGAAGATAACAGAACTGCTTAGAACCAAAGCGCTAGATCGCATTCCAACTGATTCAGCAACAGCGGGAGATATTGTCGCGGTTGCTGGTATTGAGAACATCACGATTGGTGAAACTCTTGCCGATCCAAACGACGTTCGACCATTGCCGATGATTACTGTTGATGATCCTGCAATCTCGATGACTATTGGTATCAACACATCCCCTATGGCAGGCCGCGTTAAAGGTGCCAAGGTAACTGCACGTTTGGTAAAGGACCGTTTGGACCGTGAACTTATCGGTAACGTGTCAATCAAGGTGCTACCAACTGAAAGACCAGATGCTTGGGAAGTTCAGGGCCGTGGAGAGCTTGCACTTGCAATCTTGGTTGAGCAGATGCGTCGTGAAGGCTACGAACTAACCGTTGGTAAGCCTCAGGTGGTTACCAAGAAGATTGATGGCAAATTACACGAACCTGTTGAAGATCTAACGCTCGATGTTCCAGAAGAGTTCCTAGGAGCAATGACCCAGCTGATGGCTGCTCGCAAGGGCCGCATGAAGAACATGGTTAACCACTCAACCGGTTGGGTTCGAATGGAGTTCCTAGTGCCATCTCGAGGCCTAATTGGCTTTAGAACTGAGTTCCTAACTTCAACCAAGGGAACCGGTATTGCTAACGCAATATCAGCAGGCTACGAGCCTTGGGCTGGAGAGATTGTTACTCGAGTAAACGGCTCATTGGTAGCTGATCGTTCAGGTGTTGCAACACCGTTCGCGATGATTGCTCTCCAAGAGCGTGGTTCATTCTTTGTTGATCCAACTCAAGAGGTTTATGCCGGCATGGTTGTTGGTGAGAACTCTAGAGCTGATGACATGGATGTGAACATCACCAAGGAGAAGAAGCTAACCAACATGCGTGCCTCTTCTAGCGATGAATTCCAGGCACTAACTCCACCTAAGAAACTTTCTTTGGAAGAGTGTCTAGAGTTCGCTAGAGAAGACGAATGTGTTGAGGTTACTCCTGAGGGGACTCGTATTCGTAAGGTTGAGTTGGATGCCAATATTCGTGCGAGAAACACTTCTGCTAAAAAGCGTGCTAACGAAAACGCAGGCTAGTTCTTTTTAGCTGGTTTCAAATACAGGTAACCAACTGGAATCACAAATCCGAACCAGACAAGAGATTCAAGCATTGACGGTGCAGATCTAAAACTTATAGTTCCTCTTAGCAGGGTATCCAGTGCACCATCTTTTGGAATGACTGATGACAGGTCGTAGCTTGTGTCAGTCAAGAATGGGAACCAGCCGATTTCCTGCAGCTCATGAACTCCGTAGGCGAGAATTCCGGCAGCAACAATGATTAGGAATGCTCCCGTGTATTTGAAGAACTTACTCAAGTTGATGACTAACGCACCTCTAAAGATTAGGTAGCCCAGAACTGCTGCAACCAATAAACCTAAAATTGCACCAAGAATTGGATTGGTTTCTGCTCCAGTTGCTCGGCTAGCGCTCCAAATAAAGACTGCGGTTTCGACACCCTCTCTAATGACTGCAAAAAAGGCGACTCCGAGCAATGCCAGTGTTGATGAACCTGCCGCAGTGTCAATCTTTTGGTGTAGTTCAGCCTTGAGTCCCCGACTTTGCCTAGCCATCCAGAAGATCATCCAGGTTACAAAGAAAACAGCGATGATGGAGGCTAATCCGGCGATTATCTCGTTAGTGCCTTCAGGCACCACTTGGATAAATTCAGCAATTGCAATGCCTGACAGGACTGAAGTTAGGATGGCCACCACAACGCCCCAGAGGACCGTTCTAGCGCCTTTACTGTTGCCTGTTTTGATTAGGTAGGCCACCAGAATGCTTACGATTAGCGCTGCTTCTAGCCCCTCGCGGAGGCCAATAAGGAAGTTAGCTAGCAAAATTACCTTTCGCGATGGTTATCAGACCATTCGAAGTTAGGGTTACCTAACTAAACCTATCTCACCGCCTTGAAATGGTCAAGACTCACGAACTCTGAACTAAGGTTTTTCTTATGGCTAAACAATCTTTTGCAGCGCAACGCATTCTTTTGGTGCACGCTCACCCAGATGATGAAAGTCTGCAGAGTGCGCATCTGATGGCCGATGCTATTGCTCGTGGCGCAGAAGTGTTCTTACTTACCCTTACCAGGGGGGAGCGCGGTAAAGCAAAACTCGAAGAGCTTAAGTCCCTTGAGGCAAACAGAGCGGCTATGGGCGCATTTAGATCCAGCGAGCTAAAGAATGCTTTGTCAGCTCTTGGAGTAACGAAGTTTAAATTTGCAGGAACTCGAAGTTATCTCGATAGCGGAATGCGCATTGGTAACTTTGGTCAACCAACCACCCCGATAAATCTAGACCTACTATCTCTCTCAGCTGTTTCCACTGCTGTGGTCTCCGATGATATCTATCAGGTCATGAAGGAATTCAAACCTGACGCGATTATTACCTATAACGCTCAAGGTGGCTATGGTCATCCAGATCACAAGAAAGCCCACGATGCGACAGCGATGGCGCTTCGTCGATTCAGGAAAAGTGTTCGGGGTAAGAAACCAGTTTTCTATGTCATTGCCGAACCGGGAGAGAGATTTACCTTCGCAATTGGTGGACCAAAGACTGCCGATCTGAAGAAAGCAGCCTTGCAGGCCCACGCGAGTCAGGTAACAATTCATCGAGATACCTATTCAGTTGCCGATGGTATTGAATTTAGATTTGACGACACGGAGAAAATCAGAGCGGCTAGCCCTAACTTCTTGCCATGGTTCAAGCCTGCAATCAGGGCACTTTATGGGTTACCACTTGGCTTAGCTTTGGGTTACGCCGGTGCTTACGTTCATGGAATCCTGGGCGATAACCCACAGCGCTCCCAGCTAGGTCTTTACCTAGCTCTTGGCACAACGGCCTCGATTGCCTTCTACCTGCGTACCTGGCGCAACAGCCGTGGTGCACTGTATTTGCTAAACCTTGGTTTGAGTATCGCTATCTGGTGGCTATCACGAAATGAAACTTTCGGCGCTTTCATCGAAAACGATAAGTATGGCAATCGATATGTAATGTTCTCACTGATCATCTGTGCCGTCGCAGCCATCTTCCCCAAAATTGAATTAGCCAAGTGGCGCGCGCGTTCAAGACGCACGCATCTATAGCGCGATAATTAGAGTTAGAACTGTAAAGGAAATCTTCAAGTGACTTATGTAATTGCCCTTCCATGTGTTGATGTTAAAGACAAGGCATGTATTGCCGAATGTCCAGTTGACTGCATCTACGAGGGTGACCGCATGCTTTATATCCATCCGGATGAGTGTGTTGACTGTGGTGCTTGTGAGCCAGTTTGCCCTGTTGAAGCCATCTATTATGAAGACGATCTGCCCTCAAAATGGGCTGACTACTACAAAGCCAATGTTGAATTCTTCAATGAAGTTGGTTCTCCTGGCGGAGCTGCCAAGGGCGGTCCTATCCCTGGCGACCATCCGGTAGTTAGCGTGCTTCCTCCGCAAGGCGAGTAAACCGTGTTCACCGGATTGCCAGAATATCCTTGGCAAAAACTGAAGCCATACCGTGCAATCGCAGAGAAACACGAAAAAGGAATCATAGATCTAAGTGTTGGTTCTCCAGTGGACCCAACTCCAGAGGTAATCCAAAAGGCTTTAGACAGTTCAACTAATGCACCTGGTTACCCATCGACATACGGTTCTTTAGAATTCCGTGAAGCAGTTGTTGAATGGTTCAAAAGGAGAAGAGGCGTAACGCTCACTTCTGATCAGGTAATGCCAAATATTGGTTCTAAAGAATTCATATCTTTCCTGCCCCTGATGCTTGGATTGACTAAAGGTGACGTTGTCATCCAACCTTCAGTTGCATACACCGCTTACGTTGTTGGCGCAGCCCTCTGTGGCGCAGAAATCATCTCAGAAGATGACCCAGCAAAATGGCCAGCTAATACGAAGTTAGTTTGGTTAAATTCACCAGGTAACCCAGATGGTCGAGTATTAGACGCAGTTGAACTAAAAGCAGCCGTTGATCGAGCCCGTGAACTGGGTGCAGTTGTCGCAAGCGATGAGTGCTACGCGGAACTTGGTTGGGGTAAGTGGGAGACAGAACTCATTCCATCTGTTCTAGATTCCAGAGTCTCAGGTGGTAGCGATAAGAACCTTATAGCCATCTACTCTTTGAGTAAGCAATCAAATCTTGCCGGTTACCGGGCAGCTTTTGCTGCCGGGGACATTGATCTCATCAAGGGATTAGTAAACCTTCGTATGCATTCAGGTTTGATGATGCCAACCCCAGTTCAGAATGCTGTCATCGCAGCACTTCAAGATGAAGAACATGTTCAGGTTGAGAAGGCTATCTACCGCAACCGCAGAGAGATCTTGCTGGAAGCGGTCAAGGCATATGGCTTTGAAATAGCTGAGTCACAGGCAGGTTTGTATTTGTGGGCAACCCTAGGGGAAGACTCTTGGGCAACTGTTACCCGGATGGCAGAGCTGGGTATTTTGGTTGTCCCCGGTGAGTTCTACCAAGAAGGTGGCAGCAAGTATGTGCGGTTCTCCATCACTGCCACCGATAAAGATATTGTTGAGGGTGCCGCTCGTTTGACTAATGCCCTAGGGTTAAAGCACTAACCAGAGAAACACGGGAGCACTGCCTTGTCAGCTGAAAACGAAAACAAAGTAACCCTGAACTACCCAGGTGGTTCAGCTGATTTCCCTATTATCAAAGCTACCGACGGTGACTCGGTTATTGACTTCTCTAAGCTCAACTCTGAAACAGGCTTGAACTCCTACGACATCGGCTTTGTCAACACCGCTAGTACTAAATCAGCGATTACCTATATTGACGGTGAAGCTGGAATCCTTCGATACCGCGGTTACCCAATAGAGCAGCTTGCCGGCCACAAGAGCTTCGTTGAAACCGCTTATCTTCTTATTTACGGTGAACTACCCAACGCCAAGCAGTTAGACGAATGGGAGGAGCGTCTTAGCAGACACACTCTGATTCACGAAGACCTAAAGAACATCTTCCACTCAATGCCACAGAACGCTCACCCGATGTCAGTTCTTGCTGCCAGCGTTTCAGCGCTATCAACTTTTTATCAAGATTCACTTAACCCCCACGATGAGTATCAGGTTGAATTGTCGACCGTTCGTCTACTAGCAAAACTTCCAACATTGGTTGCATACTCACACAAGAACTCGCTAGGTCAGGCTCTGCTATACCCAGATAATTCCTTGAGTTATGTTGAGAACTTCCTACGGATGTCATTTGGCAACATGGCTGAACCATATATACAGAACCCAGTTGTTACTAAAGCCCTAGACACCTTATTGGTCTTGCACGCAGATCATGAACAGAACTGTTCAACTTCAACTGTGCGACTTGTTGGTTCTTCTCAGGCGAACCTATTTGCATCTGTATCTGCTGGTGTCTCTGCACTGTTTGGTCCACTACACGGTGGTGCTAACGAAGCAGTTCTTGAAATGCTTGCTGACATTCGTGACTCTGGTGACTCAGTTCAGAAATACATCGACAGAGTAAAGAACAAAGAAGATGGTGTGAAGCTGATGGGCTTTGGTCATCGTGTTTACAAGAACATGGACCCAAGAGCAACCATTGTTAAGGCAACAGCAGACCGCGTGCTTGCTGACCTTGGCGTTTCAGATCCACTACTAGACATTGCTAAAGAGCTAGAAGCGGCAGCACTTGCTGATGAATACTTCATCTCTCGAAAGCTTTATCCAAACGTGGACTTCTATACCGGTGTTATCTATAAGGCCATGGGCTTCCCAACCAGAATGTTTACTGCTCTGTTTGCAATGGGAAGACTACCTGGTTGGACTTCACACTGGCGCGAGATGAACCACGATCCTGCTACCAAAATTGGTAGACCACAGCAGCTGTATATCGGTTCTCCGCAGAGAGATATCTAAGCTTGTCGAACAATAACCTTTAACTAGTCTTTGTGAACATTTAGATGAAGTGGTTCAAAAGAGGTTTTAGCAGTATTACCTGCGGCATTGAAGAGTTCTCAAAACAGAACTTAGATTTTGAATTAATGTGGCTGCAAACAAAACAGGACTAGTTAGCCAACCAGTAGACCACAGTGTCCCCGTATGACTTTTCTTCGGTAACAGAAAGCCCCTCTGGTAGTTCTGGAATAGGGGTCCTAGAGGATCGTTCTAGAACGATTACTGCATCTTCATTTAGATGAGGGAGAAGTGCTTCTAAGTTCTGAGCTACCTCATCGTTAGTAATTTCATAAGGGGGGTCTATGAAAACCAAATCAAACTTTCCGGAGAAAGTTGTTAGGTAACTGGCAACGGATTTACCTTCAGCGCGAATATCACAATCTAGTTCTTCCTTTTGCAAGGCAGCTTTAATCATTCGCTGGTTAGTGATGATGCCACCAAGAGCTTGCTTGTGCTGCTCAACCAACATCACAGATTTACATCCTCTAGAAGCGGCTTCTAAACCTAGAGCACCGGTACCTGCATAGAGGTCTAATACATCAGAACCAGCAATGAGGTTCAGCGCTTCGAGACGGTTATAGATGCTTTCGCGAATTCGATCGCTGGTTGGTCTGGTTACCTTAGCTGGCGAAGCTAGTGTTCTACTGCCGGCGATACCGCCAATGATTCTGGTCATAGTGTGGCTAGCCTAACTTGTCGTAGGGGTGGGCGAAGATTGAACCATGCTTTTGCCAACAACTAACCTAGATCGCCTGCTGGGTGATAAGACCGCTAAGTCGTTGGCTAAGAACCTAGGGCTCAGGACTGTTGGTGATTTACTGCAGCATTACCCTCGCAGATACTCGTCCAGGGGAGAACTAACCCCAATCAGTGAAATCCCAATCGGGGAGAGCGTCACGATCATCGCCGACGTGGTGGATGTCTATGAACGGCGCATGAAAGGCAAAGCTGGCTCAATCCTTGAAGTCAAGATCACCGATGGCCATGGCTTTGTGACAGCGACATTTTTTAACCAAGCTTGGCGAGCTCAGAAACTAAAGACCGGGGTCAGAGGCCTCTGGGCTGGAAAGATAGGCAGCTATAACGGAAAACTGCAACTTTCACATCCCGACTACGAACTTTTCGGCGATGAGATTGAAGATGATGTGGCCAAGGCTTGGGCTGAATTACCTATTCCTATTTACCCAGCATCTTCAACCTGCACAACCTGGATGTTGCAGCGAGCAGTCAAAGTTATCCTCGATGTCTTAGAGCCAATCCAAGACGAGGTTCCCAAAGAACTTGTTACAAAACATGAACTACTCAATCTTGAAGATGCCATCAGGAAAATCCACCAGCCTGCAAACATATCTGACTGGCAAGATGCCAGAGATACCCTGCGCTATCACGAAGCATTTCTCCTGCAAGCAACTCTTCTAAAGCGAAGAACAGAAAATCAGCACCAGCAGAGTGCAATCAGAGCGGCTAAAGAAAACGGAAATCTAACCAAGTTCGATAAAGCTCTGCCTTTTACGCTAACCAATGGGCAGGTTGTTGTCGGCAATGAAATTGCGACAGATTTAGCAAGCGGTCATCCGATGAACCGATTGCTTCAAGGTGAAGTTGGTTCCGGTAAAACTTTGGTGGCAGTTAGAGCGATGCTGAGTGTCGCAGACAGTGGGGGCCAGTCAGCGCTGCTTGCCCCAACCGAAGTATTAGCAGCTCAGCACTTCAGGTCTATAGAAAAAACCCTAGGACCAGAGCTCGCAAAACAATTAGGCCTAACACTTTTGACTGGACAGTTAAATACGGCAGATAGAAAAAGTGCAATGCTTGCCATGGTTTCTGGCAAAGCTCAGATCATCGTTGGCACGCACGCACTTATTGCGGACAAAGTAGAGTTTGTCGATTTGGGTCTGATTGTTATAGACGAACAGCACCGTTTCGGTGTTGAACAGCGTGAAGCACTAAGACTCAAAGGTAAACAGCCTCCGCATGTGCTAACCATGACGGCAACACCAATCCCTCGAACACTTGCTGTCACCGTCTTTGGAGACTTGGACGTGTCTGTGCTAACAGAGCTGCCGCAGGGAAGGCAGGCAATTACCTCTCATGTAGTTACTGATGATGAACCGCAACTGGTGGCTCGTGTCTGGCAAAGAGTGGCTGAAGAAATTGGCCTTGGCAGACAAGCCTTTGTAGTTTGCCCTCGGATTGATGATGCCGATGATGGAACAGATTTACTGCTCACCGGAGGTATTCCTGATGAACAGGAGTTCGTAGAAGGCGAAGAACTAATTCCACCTAAACCTAAGCGACCGCTAGCAGCAGCACTTAGCGTTACTGAAGCTTTGAAGAGCAACCCTGCATTGAAGAATCTTAAGATTGCAGTTTTGCATGGACGACAATCGAGTGAAGAGAAATCCGATGTGATGGCAAGATTTACCAGCAAGGAAATCGATGTCTTGGTTTCAACCACAGTGATTGAAGTTGGTGTCGATATTCCAAATGCCACCACAATGGTGATTCTTGATGCAGACCGGTTTGGCGTTTCACAGCTTCATCAACTTCGTGGTCGAGTTGGTCGCGGTGGATTGCCGGGTTTGTGTCTGATGCTCACCAGCGCTGAAGAAGGATCTCTCGCATTAGAGCGAGTCAAAGCGGTTGCCGAGACAACAGATGGTTTCAAACTGAGTGAAATCGATCTAGAGCTACGACGTGAAGGCGATGTCCTAGGTGCTTCGCAATCAGGCGGTAAATCTAGTTTGAGATTATTGCGAGTCCTAAAAGATGCTGAACTCATCCAAGAGGTTAGAACTGAAGTTGCTGAAATATTCCTCGCTGACCCAACCTTGGAGAAGCATCAACTGGTGGCTGAAACCCTTGTTCAGCTGGATAAGGCAAGACAGGACTTTCTTGCCAAGGCATAGTCGGCTAACCTAGAAACATGGCCATAGCCGTTTACCCAGGATCTTTTGACCCGATTACCTTCGGTCACATCGACATCGCTACCCGCGCAGCTAAACTCTTCGACACTGTTCATGTGCTCGTCGTTCATAACCCTGCCAAAAATCCAAAGATTGCTCTTGAAAAGCGAGTTGAACTTGTGAAGGCTGTATTGGCAGATGTCCCTGGCAAGTTCGTAGTGGATTCATTGGCAAGTGGTTTGTTGGTTGACTACTGCAGAAGCGTTGCAGCTCAAGCTCTTGTCAAAGGGGTTAGAACCAACGTCGATCTTGACTATGAATTACCTATGGCTCAGGTAAATAGAGATCTTTCGGGGATTGAAACGGTATTCCTACCGGCAGATCCCGCTCATGGCTTTATCTCTTCCTCTTTGGTCAAGCAGGTTGCTGAACTTGGGGGAGACATCAGTAAATATGTTCCAGAACTAGTAGTAAAGGCTTTGAAGAACTAATGAGTGATTTCAAGATTCAGGTCCATGACCTGATGCACAAACCAGGTCAGATGCGGGAATTAGACACTGAGGTCCAGCTTCCTGAAGCCTTAGGGGCAGGTTTAGCTGTCGTTCCAAAGGGAGGACTAGTTGAACTGTTTCTTCGGCTAGAGAGCGTCCACGAGGGGATTTATGTCTCTGGAGGCTTGAAAACTAAGGCTACTGCTGACTGCTCAAGGTGTTTAGAGCCTATGAGTGTGCCGATTCAGGTAGATATTCAGGAGCTTTTCGCCTATTCTTTAGAGGTAGAAGATGACTTTGTCATCCAAGATCAGACAATCGACTTGGAACAGGTCATCGTTGACTCGGTGGTTCTAAATCTTCCGTTCACCCCAATTTGTAGTGCCAGCTGTTTAGGTTTGTGCCCGGACTGCGGTGTGAAGATGAATGAAAACCCGGATCACAAACACGAAGCCCCGATTGACTCGAGGTGGAGTGCACTAGAAAAGCTTGCACAAGAAAGAGAAGACTAATGCCAGTACCAAAGAGACGCCTGTCGAGATCAAACACACGCCACCGTCGCTCGGCATGGGTTGCTAACAACACTCAGCTAGTTAAGACCGTTGAAAACGGTAAGACCGTATACAGCTTGCCTCACCGCGCTCGTGCCGTAGAAGATGCGAACG
>Ga0114964_10003753_pt1 | contig 10157 bp, 9 predicted proteins | sample C_131016_MF_Meta_FD_92638 | JGI IMG/M metagenome (GOLD analysis project Ga0114964, IMG submission 92638) | Freshwater microbial communities from Lake Croche, Canada to study carbon cycling - C_131016_MF_MetaG | ecosystem: Environmental > Aquatic > Freshwater > Lake | place: Lake Croche, Canada... | reverse complement strand
TCGAATGACACCTGATCGAGCGCCTGCAAGCCGCCAAAGCGCTTGCCTACGCCCTGGATTTGCAATAAGGCGCTCATGGTGCACCGCCACGCGTGGGGGATGGAGGCGCAGCGTCTTTCAGCATCTGGGCGCTCGGGGTTTTTTTGCGCTCCAACAAGCCCATGATCCCCTGAGGCAAAACCAGCACAAAGACGATCAGCACCAGGCCCAAAATCACCATGTACAGCAAGGGCGCGTTAGCCCACAACAGTTCAGACAAGAGTGATAAAAACAGCACGCCCAGCAGAGGGCCGCGCGCGTTGTCACCACCGCCCAAAATGGCCATGGCGATGACGGTGACCGAGATCATCGGGTCAAACACCTGGCCGACCACAAAGTAGGTAGAGCGCAGTGCCATCACGCCACCGACCATGCCGGGTATGGCCGCGCCCAGCACAAAGGCAATCAGCTTGTAGCGCACCACCGGCACGCCCAGAGTTTCAGCCGCTTCCTCGTTTTCGCGCAAGGAGCGCAGCCCATGACCAAAGCGCGAACTACCCACCCAGGTGAGCATGACCACCGCAATGACGGCCAGCGCAAACATGGAGAAATAGATCACCTGCAAATCCGGCGCGCCAAACAAAATGCGACTGGCCATGCCGCTGGCCGATTCGGCCCAGGTGATGGTGTACTTCACCAGTTCGGCCAAACCAAAAGTCAGTATCACAAAGTAAGGCCCACGCACCCGCAATACGGGCAGACCCACCAGCGCCGCCAGCAGTGCGGCCAGTGCACCGGCGCCGACGATGGCCACAGGCAAAGGGATTTGCTGCCAGGTAATAACCACCAAATATGCGCCCAGGCCGTAAAACACCACATGCCCCAGCGACACATAACCGGCCATTTTGGACAGCAAGCACCAGCTTTGGGTCAGGGCCAGCCACATCAGCACACTCAGGCCGATGCCGACCACATAATCATTGGCGATAAATGGCAAGGCCGCTAGCAGTAACAGGCAGGACAGCCACAAAACGGTCCACCAGCGGTTCGGGAACAAATCGCGCATTGGGCTAGCGTGCCGCCGCGCGGCGCGCAAACACGCCGTTAGGAAAGAGCAGCAAGGCCGCTACAAATGCGCCATACAAAAGCATGGAACGCATATTGGCCGAGGTCAGGGCTACGCCATAGGTCTCGATCACCCCCAGCAGTAAAGCGGCCAGCAAACCGGCCATGGCATTGCCCAGCCCGCCCAAGATGATGACGATAAAACCGGCAATGGTGTAAGGGAAACCCGAGAAGGGCGAGAACTGCCCAAGCATGGATACCAGCACCCCGGCCAGTGCCGCAGACGCAAAGCCCAGCACAAAGCTAAGCCACTGCACGCGGTCCACGTTGACACCCACAATAAAGGCCGCTTCGCGCCGCTCTATCACCGCGCGCGTAGCCAGACCAAAAACACTACGGCCTAAAAATACAGCAACCAACAGGCAGCAAGTGCCGGCCACGCACAGCGCAGCCAGGCGGTTGCCCGTCATGGACACCGAGCCCCAGTGATAGACCGTGCCCAGGTAGTTGTAGGCGCGGTTATTGGGTGTGAATACCAAAGCCGTGGCGTTTTGCACAACGATCGACAAGCCGAAAAAAAGCAGCAGCGAATTGCTCTCCATGCGCTGCACTTGGGCGGCGCTGCTATCGGCCAGCAAGCCTTTGAAAATGCCGCGGTACAGCGCATAGCCCAACAAGCCCCCGGCGGCGGCCACCACGGGCGCTACCAGCAGGGGCGAGAGGCCAAATGCGCTAAAGGCCCAATAAGCGGCATAGGCCCCCAGCATCACAACTTCACCATGGGCCACATTCAGTAAGCGCATGGTGCCATAGACCAGGTTCAGCCCCAGCGCAATCAAGGCATAGAGCGAACCGGTCACCAGGGCTGCAAACAACAACTGGCCCGAAAGCAGGGTTTCGAGCACCGTCATGTCGGCGTTACCAGCCCTTCTTGGCTTCGAACTTGGAACTGGCCATGGACGCTGGCCAGACCAGTTGCAGCTTGCCCTTCTGGGTTTGCACAAAGGCCGTCGGTGTGATCACGTTTTGCACGCCTTCAAACTTGACTTTACCGTTGATGGTGTCAAAGGTGGTGCTGCTGATCATGTCGCGCATTTTCGCCTTGTCCAAGCCCGTCTTGGCCACGGTGGTCTCCAAGATTTCTAAAGACATCCAGGCCAGGGCGGAATTGAGGTAGTCCGGGTCTTCGCCAAACTTTTTCACGTAGGCGTCATAAAAAGCTTGAGAACCCTTCCACTCAGCACGCGGCGACCAGTGGGCAATCGTCACCACGCCTTCGGCAGAGGCGGCGCCGACGGCTTTGGGGAAGAAAGCATCGCTCGGCCCGATGGCGACAAACTGGAAGGGCTGATTCAGGCCCAACTCTTTAGCCTGCTTGGCGTAGAGCACCGAGTCACCGGGGTAGGCCAGGGCCAAGACCGCGTCCACATTGGCCTGCTTGATCTGGGTCAGCGTGGAGGTCATGTCGCTGATGTCTGGCGGGTACTCGGTAGAGACTTTGATTTCAATACCAGCCTTTTTCAGCTCCGGCTCCAGGAAATTTTTGATCTCTTTGGTAAAGGGCAGCACGTTGGATAGCACCGCTACCGATTTCACGTTTTGCGTTTTCAGCATCGCCGTCAGCTCCGCACCGATGCGGTCAGGAATCGCCGAGGTGGGAAACCAGATGTAGCCAGGTTTGACCTGGCGCAGTGCCACCGATGCAGCTGTATTGCCGACCATCGGGAATTTGAACTTTTCGAGTACCGGCGCAATCGCCAGGTGAAACGGCGTTCCCCAGGGCGCCAGCAACAAATCGACCTTGTCGTCGGTAATCAGCTTTTCGTAGATGCGCACCGCTTGCTCTGGCTTGGACTGGTCGTCAAATACCACAAACTCGACTTTGCGCCGCACGCCGCCCACATCCATGCCGCCTTTGGCATTGGTCTGATCGCGCCAGAGTTCATAAGTATTCATTTGCGAAGGCGTGGCGTTAGCCAACATGCCGGTGCGCGCCATAGAAAAGCCGATGCGCAAAGGTTTGTCCGCCTGTGCGCAGGCCATGCCCGCCGTCAATGCGAGCAATGCTGCCGTGATTCCGCTGACAAAGGCCCGGCGGTTTGAAAAAGAAAATTTCATCTCATTACTCCAGTGCTTCAGGAAAAAGTTGAACGACCAGGACCGTGCATCCATGCCGCCGCACGTGCCACCCAGGGACGGGTGGCATCGCCGCAAGCGACGCTGGTCTCGAAGTGGTCACATGCTTCGAGAATTTCTAACTCCGTGGGCACACCGGCCGCTTGCAGTGCCGCACGCATTTGCGCGGCCTGGGCGATGAGGTGCGGAAAATCGCGCTCGCCATGGGCCATGAAAAACGGCGGGCAGGCGGCGGGCTCTATCAGGTGCAGGGGCGATGCGCTACGCTCCACTTGCGCATCATGCGCCGCGTCCACCGCCGGCCCCAGAAAGCGCGGGCGTTGCGACAGGCCGCTGCCCTGGCCCAGCAGGTACACGCCCGACACCGGCAAACAACCGGCCAGAGGCTGCGCTGCCAGATCGCGCGCACTGCGCCAGGCTGAGCTCACTGCTAGCAGGGCGGCGTAATGCCCTCCGCCCGAGTGCCCGCCCACAAACACGCGCGCCGCCGCGCCACCAGGTATCGGTAGGCCGAGCCGGCCTTGCAACACATAGGCCAGCGCATCGGCGCAGTCGTCCATGCCAGCAGGGAACACATGCGCTGGCGCCAGGCGATAGCTGGCACTGACAAAATGAATACCCGCCGCCTGCAAGGCGGGGGCCATGAAATACATCCATTCTTTGTAGCCGTTGGTCCAACCGCCGCCATGGAAAAAAACCAGAACCGCGTCACTAGGGAATGCACTGGGAAAGACTTCCAGCGTCTGGTTGGGGCCGGACCCGTAAGCATGGCTGTGGCCGCGCAAACCCGCTCCCAGCGCAAGTATTTTTTGCTGGTAGGCCGCGCCCAGGGGCGACATGGGCTCTTGGGCCGGGTAGAGGTCCACGAGGCTCACGCAAAGTCCTGCGGGTAAAGCGCCTGGTACACGCGCTCGGCACTCAAAGGTAGCTGGGTCAGGCGGGCACCTGTGGCTTCTACGATGCCGTTAGCGACGGCGGCAGCCACCGCATTGATACCCAATTCGCCCACGCTCTTAGCACCGTACGGGCCGGTGGGTTCCTGCGTCTCGATGATATAAATAGCGTGCGATTGCGGCACCTCTGCCATGGTGGGAACTTTGTAATCCATGAGGCTGGGGTTGGCCAGGCGCGGGCCGTCCCATACCAGCTCTTCGGTCAGCGCATAGCCCAAGCCCTGCACCAGCGCACCTTCGAGTTGGCCACGCACCATGGCCGGGTTGATGGCCCGCCCCACGTCCGCAGCCGTCCAGGCGCGTGGCACGCGCACTTTGCCGCTCAGCGTATCCACCTCAACCTCGACCACCTGCGCCACAAAACTAAACACACCGATATTGGCAAAGGGCAAGCCCAAGACCACGGCGCGTTTGGGGTCCACGGTTTTTTGGTCAAACACCCAGCTGTTGGTACCGATGATGGGGCCGCCCGCAGCCCAGTGCGCATAGCCCGATACCTGGGCAAAGCTCAGACTGGCCGCTGCCACGCCTTTGATGCCAACACTGCCACCCTGGCGCAGCTCGATATCTTCGGGTGCGCATTCCATCATCGCGCCAGCGTATTTTTTAATTTGCTTTTCGACTTCGCCGGCAGCGGCAACGACCGAGCGCCCGGTCATGTAGGTGATGCGGCTGGCAGTAGTGCCCCAGTTATAAGGAGATCCGTCGGTGTCCGGGCTGGCGATGGCTACCCGGTCCATGGGTACTTGCAGCGCCTGCGCGCACATTTGGGCTAGCGCAGTGTTACTGCCCTGGCCGATGTCCACAGCGCCGGTATTGAGTAGCAGCGTGCCGTCTTCGAGCATGCGCACGATCGCGCCGGTGGCCAGCAAACCGCTGATATGCGCCGAGATAGCCAGCCCCATGCCGGTGCGGGTTTCGCAATGGGCCGCCTCGCTGCTAGCCTGCGCTTGCCGCTGTTTCCAGCCGCTGCCTTGCTCCACCGCATCCAGGCATTGCGCCAGCCCATTGGAAAAAATGGATTGACCGCCCAGCCAGCAGTCGCCGTCGCGCTTCATGTTCAAACGGCGGATAGCAAAGGCGTCCATACCCAGCTCGCGCGCAATCGCATCGATTTGCTGCTCGGAGGCAAAGGTCACCTGGGGCACGCCAAAACCACGAAACGCGCCAAAGCGCATCTTGTGGGTGTAGGCCACGCGGCCATGGGCGTGCACATGCGCGATGTTGTAGGGGCCACAGTTCATCAGCAAGGCATAGCCCAGCACACCGGGGCTGTCGTCGCCATAGGCGCCGCCGTCCAGCAGCAGTTCGGTTTCGCGGGCGATCAGGGTGCCGTCGCGGCGCGCACCGGTCTTCATCCGGATGGTGGCCGGATGGCGCGCGCGCACGGTTTCGAAGTCTTCTTCGCGGCTGAGGATGAGCTTGACCGGCTTGCGCGCCTTCATCGCCAGCAGCACGACCACGGGCTGCACATGCGCTTCCATTTTGTTACCAAAGCCCGCGCCGATGCGCGGCGTGAGGCAACGCAATTTGGTCATGGGCAGGCCCAGCGCCTCGCAGACATTGGCCTGCACCCGGAACACCGATTGATTGGCCGACCACAGGGTGATGCGTCCGGAGGCATCGATCTCGGCCAATGCGCCGCAGGGCTCCAGCGATACATGGGCCTGCCCGGGCGTGTGGTAGACCGCTTCCACGATCACATCGCACTGCGCCCAGGCTGCTTCCACATCACCTTCGCGCATCGAGGTGCGCGAGCACAAATTGCCCTGGGTGCCCGCATCGAATACTTTGATGTAGCTGTCGGTGTGCTCATGCACCAGCGGCGCACCGTCCTGCAAAGCGAGGGCTGGCTCCAGCGCAGCAGGCAGGACCTGATAAAACACCTTGATCAGCCGGGCGGCCTGGCGTGCAATGGCTTCGGTATCGGCAGCCACTGCCGCCACGATTTCCCCGCAATAGCGCACCTTGCCCAGGGCCATGGCCGGCTCATCTTTGATGAAGGCGCCCATGCGATGTGCCGGGTCCAGATCCATGCCGGTGACGATGGCGCGCACACCGGGCAGCGCTTGGGCAGCGCTGAGGTCGTAGCCATCGATAAGTGCATGCGCATGCGGGCTTTGTAAGAGCGCGCCGTGCAGCATGCCGGGCCGGTACATGTCGGCAATGTACTGGGCCTGGCCGGTGAGTTTTTCGTCGCTTTCGAGCGGGGTGACCGACTGGCCTACTGCGCCCTCGGGCAGTGCATCGGCTTGCTTGCTTGTGGTATTCATGGCGCAAGCTCCTGTGCGCGCAACTGTGCAGCCGCTAGCAGCACGGCCGCCACGATGGGCGCGTATCCGGTGCAGCGACACAGATTGCCTGACATGGCCGCACGCACCTGGTCCGCATCAGGCTGGGGGGTGTGCTTGAGCAAAGCGTGTGCGCTGACCAACATCCCCGGCGTGCAAAACCCGCATTGAAACGCAGACTCTGCGGCGAATGCTTTTTGCAATATCTGCATGGCCGCTTGCTGGTTGAGCCCTTCTAAAGTTTCGATATCGGCATGGGCGCAGCCATGCGCCAGACTCAGACAGGCGCGCACCGGCCAGCCGTCGCGCACCACGGTACAGGCGCCGCACACCCCTTGGTTACAACCGCGTTTAGCGGCGGTCAATTGCAATTGGTCACGTAGCACGGTGAGCAAGCTGTCGTGCAGGCCGGCCCGCACCTCAGTCTGTGCGCCATTGACTTGCAGTTGCAGGGTTTGACGCGCCGCACTCATTGCACAGCTCCGGCTGGCAGTGTCAATTGCCGCACAGCGCGCAGCAACAAGCGGGGTATCAGGGCACGTCGGTAGTCCGCGGTGCCACGCACATCATCCAGCGGGTCGGCGCGCGCCTGCAGGAGCGCTGCGGCACGCGCCAGCGCACTTTCGCTGCGGTCCTCGCTGAGCAGCGCGTCGGCTTGGTCATCGCGGATAGGCACCGGCCCGCAGGCACCTACGGCCACCCGGATGCGGCCTGGTCCCGACACGCAGGCTGCGACCGAGGCGGTGGCGTAGTCGCCAGCGACTCGCGCATGCTTGATATAGACGCCATGGGCGCCCGCTTGCGGCTTGGGCAGGATGATGGCTGTGACCATTTCGCCCGGCTCCAGCGCGGTGAGATACCAGTCCTGAAAGAAATCTTGGGCGGGCAGAAGGCGGCGGCTACCCATGCCTGCAAGCTCCACCTCGGCCTGCGCCGCAACCAAGGCGGGCGGGTAGTCCAGGCCAGGGTCGGCAAACGAGATAGAACCCCCGATGGTGCCCATATTGCGCACCGTGGCATTGGCAATTTGGGATGCGGCATGGCGCAGCACCGCAGCAGCGCCCAAAGGCAGGGCGCACTGCGCAGTTTCCCGGTGGCGGGTAAAGGCGCCGATGCGGATGCGGCCATCGGGCAAAACCGAAATACCCTGGATTTCGGGGATTGCCGATAAACTGATCAGCGCCGCTGGTTCGATCACACGGGCATTGAGCATCGCAACCAGCGTCGCACCACCGGCCATGAGTTTGGCCTCGGGGTCCTGGGCCAGCAATGCCGTGGCCTGGTCCACGGTTTCGGGGAGAAAAAAACCTTGCAACATACACGCTCCTAGGAAGGGGCAGGTGCGTCTTGCACCAGGCCATGAGTGTCCATCAAGGACTGCAAAGCCTTTTGCAAATTGCGGGCAAACTGCTCGCCCAGGTTTTGCGCCTGCTTGCGCATCATGCCTAGCGCAAAGCGCCCCAGCCTGCCGGTGACATGGACTTCGGACTGGTACTGCACGCGGGTACCGCTGCCTTGCGGATGCAAGGTGATTTGGCTTTCAGCCTGCAACATGCTCGCGCGTCCGCCCTCCTCACCGCGCGTAACAGCCCAAATACTATGGGCGTCCTGACGGGTTATTTCCACTTCCAGCTCGAACCGCGCTTTGATGCCCGCCAAACCCATTTGAATCACGGTGCGGTAACGCTTTTCATCCAAGGCTTGCAGGCTTTCGCAGCCGGGCAGGCACGAGGCCATCAGGCGCGCATCAAACAGGTGCTGCAACACCTCCTGCGGCGGCGCTGCAATGTCAAATTGGCCTTCGATCAACATCTGGGATAAGGGCTTGAAGTACAGGGCCGAACTCAGCGCTGCACGCGCGGGACAATCATCTTGGGGTCCACCAGGCGGCCTTCATCGACCACCACTTTGCCGTCCAGCGCAATCGTGCAATGGCGCATCGGCACGTCGTAATGGCCACGCGTGGTGCGTTTGCCACCGCCCTGGCTGTTGGGCCCGGTGGAGAACAAAAAATTGCCGGGAAAGCTGCGCGCGCCGGCGCGGTTGTGTTCGGGCACATCGCCATTGAGTGCGATGTTGTCCCAGCGGCATTGCGGGTTCATGCCCCAACCCAGGTGCGAGACAGCAAACGGATCCATATCGTCCGGCCCGGTCTTGCCTTCGTCCAGCCAGTCGCGCATCAGCATGGCGTCGAGCCCGCCCTCGATTTTGGTGACATGGCCGTTTTCAATTTCCAGGTGAATTGGGTCCTGCACATAGCGGCAGTAGGGCAAGATGATGATGTCCCCCGGCATGATGACGACGCGGCCGTTGGCGCTGCCTTCGTTGGGGAAGGTATGGATCAGGCCCACGCCCCAATGGTCAAAATGGCCTGGCTCGTCGGCAAAGCCGTACTGGCTCATCACCGGGTACTCGCCCCGGCTATAGCGCAAGTCGGTACCCGCTTTGCTGGTCACATGCACTTCCTGGGTTTTTTCATACACCTCGTGGGCATACATGATGGCATCTTTCAGCCCGGGCGGGGATTGCAAATTCAGCAAGTCTTCCGGTGAATCAATCACCATCTGCACGCGCACCCCGTTGTTCATCACCTTTTTCAGCCAGGCGGCAAACAAAGGAATATGGAAGATCAGAATCATGTCGGCGACCATCAGCGCCTCTAAGGTACCCTTGCACTGGCCGATGGTGGGCACACCCACTTTGGTCCAGCCGGGGATCATGTTCACCCGCATCTCGTAAATGTCAAAACCCATTTCTTCAGCCGCCGCAAAAGCGGCCTCGATGTACTCAGGCCGGGTGCCCAGGTCGCTGACCACCGCCACCGTCTGGCCGGGGCCGACTTTGCACAATTCAAACTGCTTGCGGAACAAATAGGGCAGTTTCCCAGGATTTAACAAGGGAGTGCGGACGGCAGATTGCATTCGAATTCCTTGGATAGACACGAAAAACCGGGGGCCAAATTCGGCTCCATGGGGTAGTTTTCATGGAGTCTATGGACATGCTTCGCGGGTGTCAATAGCGAATGCCATATGTTTTTGAAAATATTTTTGGTGCGCTGCAGCAAGTAGATTTGCCCGCTGCGCAGTACCATGACGCAAGAGGGCGCTGGGCCCGTTTAGCTTGCGATCTGCCGCATCAAAGCAAGGAATACGTTATGGCACAGGTAAAAAAAGAGGAAGTCAGACACGCCATTTTGCAGGCGGCTTTTGAATTGTTCAGTGAGCAAGGCTACAGCGACACCACGATCCCTGCCATTGCGCGGCGTGCCGGCTTTTCGACGGCCAATGTTTATAGCTACTTTCGCTCAAAAATCGATATTCTCTTTACGCTCTACGAGCCCTGGCTACAAGACTGCCTGGATAAGTTTGAATCCTCGATCCGGCGGATCAAAGATCCCCACAAGCGGATGGAACGAATTCTTTTAGCGCTATGGCGCGACTTGCCGCGGGCCAGCAACGGCTTTGCCAACAATGTGATGCAAGCGGTATCCACGAGCGCAGGATCGGAAGACTACAGCCCGCGCCTGCGCCTCTTATTTCAAAACCGGGTGGCGCGCTGGATGCAGTCCTGCGCCGCAATCAATGACGCCGAGGCCGCAGCCATGGCCGCAGTCGCTTTAATGGCGTTTGACGGTTTTGCCATGAATGTGCACTTGCCGCATGGTGTTAGCTGCGATCAAAAGACGGTGCAGGTGTTTGCGGCGCTGGTAATGCGTAGTGCCCAGCCGGCAAAT
>Ga0114964_10003752_pt1 | contig 10158 bp, 6 predicted proteins | sample C_131016_MF_Meta_FD_92638 | JGI IMG/M metagenome (GOLD analysis project Ga0114964, IMG submission 92638) | Freshwater microbial communities from Lake Croche, Canada to study carbon cycling - C_131016_MF_MetaG | ecosystem: Environmental > Aquatic > Freshwater > Lake | place: Lake Croche, Canada... | reverse complement strand
GCCAGGCCGCATCGACTCACTGCCGCCGGTGTGCTATCTGCGTCCCGCCGTCAAACTGGACGCCGCAGACATCGCGGCCTATGCCAAGGTGTGCGGCTACCAACCCGAACAAGGCGTGCCGCTTCTGTACCCGCAAATGCTCACCTTCCCGCTGGCCATGGCCTACTTTGCATCCAGCTACTGCCCCTGGCCCGCCATGGGCACGGTGCATTTGGCCAATCGGGTGCAACAACATGCGCCGCTGCAAGTGGGCGATGCGCTGCGCGTAGAGATGCGACCAGGCCTGCTGCTGGCGCATGAAAAAGGCCAGGTGTTCTCGCTCGAGTTTCAGATCTGGAAAGACCAAACTTTGGTGTGGGAGGCGACACAAACCTTGCTGCGCCTGGGGGTGCCCAACCCGAGTGGCTCGCCCTATGTCAGCGCACTGCACCACGCGCAGCCGCTGTCGGTGCAAACCAGTTTCATGGCCGATGCCGGTATCGGTCGCCGCTATGGGCGGGTCTCGGGCGATTTGAACCCCATCCATCTGAGTTCACTGTCGGCCAAGCTGTTCGGCTTTCGCCGCGCCATTGCGCATGGCATGTGGACCCAGGCGCGCGCCTTGGCCGCCATGCTGCCGCGCCAAGCCCTGGCCCAAGCCGATGTGCAGGTGGAATTCAAAACGCCTCTGTATTTACCGGCGCGCGCCACGCTGTGGAGCACCAGCGCGTTGACGGGCCCCCTGCCGCACAACGCGCTGTTTGAGGTGCGCAACGCCAAGGGCGACAAACCCCATCTTCGCGCGAGCCTGAGCTATGGCGTGGCCTGACCCCGTGACACCTTTCCTACCCCAACCCATGACTCTGTCCCCACTTCCAACCCCCCGTCGCGTCGCCATTCTGGGCGGCAATCGCATCCCGTTTGCCCGCTCCAACAGCGTGTACGCCAAGGTCTCTAACCACGACATGCTCACCGCCACGCTGCAAGGTTTGGTGGACCGCTTCAATTTGCATGGACAGCGTTTGGGCGAGGTGGTGGGCGGCGCGGTGATGAAGCATTCGCGCGATTTCAATCTGGTGCGCGAATCGGTGCTGTCGACCAGCTTGGCCCCCGAAACCCCGGCCTTTGACATTCAACAAGCCTGCGGCACCGGCCTTGAAGCGGCCATGCTGGTGGCCCACAAAATTGCCTTGGGCCACATCGAGTGCGGCATTGCCGGCGGCGTGGACACCACGTCAGACGCGCCCATGGGCTTGAACGAAAAGTTGCGCAAAATCTTGCTGCAAGTCAGCCGCGCCAAAACCGCTGGCCAGCGCCTGGCCGCGCTCAGCCAGGTGCGGCCGCAAATGCTGCTGCAACCGGCCCTGCCGCGCAACGGCGAGCCGCGCACGGGCCTGTCGATGGGTGAGCACTGCGAGCTGATGGCCAAAGAATGGGCCATCCCGCGTGAAGCCCAAGACGAGCTGGCTTGGCACAGCCACCAGAACCTGGCGCACGCTTACCAAGACGGATTTTTCAACGACCTGATGACGCCGTTTCAGGGCGTTACCCAAGACAACAATCTGCGCGCCGACCTGAGCCTGGACAAACTGCGCAGCCTCAAACCCTGCTTTGATAAAAAAGTGCGCCCCGAGCAGGGCACGCTGACCCCCGGCAACTCCACGCCATTGACCGACGGCGCCTCAGCCGTCTTGCTGGCCAGCGAAGAATGGGCGGCTGCGCACAATCTGCCCGTCTTGGCATACCTCAGCTTCAGCGAAGTGGCGGCGGTCGATTTTTTCAAGCAAAAAGAAGGTCTGCTCATGGCGCCTGCGTATGCGGTGCCGCGCATGCTGGCCCGCGCTCAGTTGCGCTTGCAAGACTTTGATTTTTACGAAATCCATGAAGCCTTTGCCGCGCAGGTGCTGTGCACACTCAAGGCCTGGGAAGACCCGGTGTTTTGCCAAACCCGACTCGGCTTGGACCAGCCCTTGGGCGCCATAGACCGCAGCAAACTCAATGTCCATGGCAGCTCATTGGCTGCGGGTCACCCCTTTGCCGCCACGGGCGGTCGCATTGTGGCCACACTGGCAAAAATGCTGGCACAAAAAGGTTCGGGTCGTGGCCTGATCTCGATTTGTGCGGCAGGCGGCCAAGGCGTGGTCGCCATCCTCGAACGTTGAACCCCCTCTTTTTTCGGCAACACCCATGATCCCCTACAAAGCTCCGCTGCGCGACATGCGCTTTCTCTTGAACGAAGTGCTCGACTTCCCGGCGCACTACGCCGCCTTGCCCGGCGGCAACGACGCCGATGCGGTCACCGTGAACGCGATTTTGGAAGGCGCTGCGCAATTGTGCGAAGACGTGCTCGCGCCGTTAAATCAGTCTGGCGACTTGGAAGGCTGCCACTTCAACCAAGGTGTCGTGACCACGCCCCAAGGTTTCAAAGAAGCCTACCAACAGTTTCAAGCTGGCGGCTGGCAAAGCATTTCGTTTCCCGCTGAGTTTGGTGGCCAGGGCCTGCCCGCCTCGCTCAATTTGTTCAAGTCTGAAATGATGGGCACGGCCAACTGGTCGTTCTCCATGTACCCGGGTCTGAGCATGGGCTGCATCAACACCTTGTTGCGGTACGGCACGGCCGCGCAAAAACAGCAGTATTTGCCCAAGCTGATTTCGGGCGAATGGTCGGGCACCATGTGCCTGACCGAGCCGCAGTGCGGCACGGATCTCGCGCAAATCACCACCAAAGCCGTGCCGCAAGCCGATGGCAGCTACGCCCTGACGGGCACCAAAATCTACATCTCCGCAGGCGAGCATGATCTGACGGACAACATCGTGCACATTGTCTTGGCGCGTCTGCCCGATGCGCCAGCGGGCACGAGGGGCATCTCGCTGTTTGTGGTGCCCAAGTTCAACGTGGACAATGAAGGTGTCATGGCCGATCGCAACACCGTGCAGTGCGGCTCCATCGAGCACAAGATGGGCATTCGCGCCTCGGCCACCGCCGTGCTCCATTTCGATGCCGCAAAAGCCTATTTGATTTTTGAGGAGAACCGCGGCCTGGAAGCCATGTTCACCTTCATGAACACCGCCCGCATCGGCACCGCCGTGCAAGGCGTTTGCCACGCTGAAGCGGCGTTTCAAGGCGCTTTGCCTTATGCCCTGGAGCGTCGATCCATGCGCGCTTTGTCGGGCAAGAAAGAGCCCGAACACAAAGCCGATGCTTTGATCTGGCACCCCGATGTGCGCCGCATGCTGCTGACGCAAAAAGCCATTGCCGAAGGCGGTCGCCACATGGTGTATGACGCGCTCAAAATTGCCGACCACATGTTCCACGCCAGCACGGTGGGCGACGAGGCCAGCTACAAACAGCACGATACCGAGCTGGGATTTTTCACGCCCATCCTCAAAGGCTTCTTGACCGAGTTGGGCTTAGAAGCCGCCAATTTGGGCATCCAAATTTTTGGTGGTCATGGCTACATCCAATCGAATGGCATGGAACAAAACGTGCGCGATGCCCGCATTGCCACGCTGTACGAAGGCACCACCGGCATCCAGGCGCTGGACCTGCTGGGCCGCAAAGTCTTGCTCGGCTCCAAAGGTCAGTGCGTGCGTGACTTTACCGGCAAGATGCTGCAGTTTGCGCGACCGCATTTGCTGCAAGGTGGGGTCAAAGGCAGCATGGCCCGGACCCTGGCCTGGAAAGCGGCCGAATGGAATCTGATGACCCTGGCCATCATGCTGCGCGCGCCCAAAGACAGAGAGTTAGTGGGTTCAGCCAGCGTCGACTACATGATGTACAGCGGCTACGTGATGATGGCCTACAGCTGGGCGCAACAAGCAGCTAAGGCCACCGATTTGTTGAACAGTCAGCAAGGTGAAAAACAAGGCCATGAGTCGGCCGACTTTTACCGCGCCAAGATCCAAACCGCCGAGTTCTATTTCGCCCGTTTACTGCCGCGTGCCCAGGCCCACCGCAAAGCGGCTTTGGCCTCGACCCGCTCGGTGATGCAGATGGACAAAGACCACTTCGCTTTTTCATAAGCCAGCGATGCCCGCAACACCCTTGGCTACAGAAGCAACAGCCAGCGCCAGCGCGCATCTGTACGAAGTCATTGTGGTGGGCGCGGGCTTTGCCGGTGTCGGCGCGGCCATTGCCTTGCAGCAAATGGGGGCGGACTATCGGGTGCTGGAAAAAGCCAGCGAAATCGGTGGCGTCTGGCGCGACAACACCTACCCCGATTGCGGCTGCGATGTTCCTGCCGCGCTTTACTCTTACAGCTTTGCTGCCAACCCGCATTGGAGCCGCTTGTTCGCCAAACAAGCAGAGATCAAAGCCTACACGGTCGATACCGCGCGCCAATTTGAGGTGCTGAACCAAGTTCAGCTGAACACAGAAATGCATGAGGCCCGCTGGGACGCGGCCACACAGTGCTGGCAGCTGCAGACGAGCCAGGGTCTGCTGCGCGCACGCTTTGTGGTCATGGCCTGCGGCCCTATGCACGTACCAACAAAGCCCGCCATTCCCGGCTTAGACAGCTTCACGGGCAAGCAGTTCCACTCCTCCCAATGGGATCATGGTTGCGACCTCACTGGCCAACGCGTGGCGGTGATCGGCACCGGCGCGTCGGCGATTCAGTTTGTGCCGGAGATTGCCAAACAAGTGGCGCATCTGACTTTGTTTCAGCGCACGGCCCCTTGGGTGCTGCCCAAAATGGACGCCCCCATTTCTGCAGCCTGGCAGCAGCGCTTTGCGCGATTCCCCTGGCTGCAAGCCTTGCTGCGCAAGGCCTTGTATCTGCAGTTTGAAGTGCTCAACAGCGGCCTGCGCTACCCCTTCTTGGTCAAGCGACTGCAAAAAGCAGGTTTGAAAAATATAGTGCGCGGCGTCAAAGACCCGGCGCTGCGGCAACAGCTCACGCCTGACTTTGCCTTGGGCTGTAAACGCATCTTGCAGTCCAACAGCTGGTACCGCGCTTTGGCCCAACCGCACACCACCGTGCGCAGCGGCGTGCGTGAAATTCAAGGCCGCAGCATCATGGACAGCAAAGGCCACCGCGCCGAAGTGGATGTGCTTATTTTTGCCACCGGCTTTGAAGTGGCCAACCCACCGATTGCGCAGCACATCATCGGCGCCTCGGGTCAACGCTTGGCCGACCTGTGGCAAGGCTCACCCCAAGCCTTCTTGGGCACCATGGTGCCTGACTGCCCAAACCTGTTTCTGACCTTTGGCCCGAACCTGTACACCTTCTCATCGGCGTTTGTGATGATCGAAGCCCAGCTGCAATTCATTCGCTCGGCCTTGCGCACCGCGCGCCAAGAAAAACTGGCCACCATCGCGGTCAACCCGGCGCAGCTGGCGCACTACAACCAGCAAGTGCAAACTGCATTGCAGCGCACGGTGTGGAACAGCGGCTGCGCCAGTTATTTTTTAGACCGCAATGGTCGCAACAGCACCAACTGGCCGTGGACCACCTTTTACATGCGCTGGCGCTTGCGGCGCTTTCGCATGGCTGAGTTTGATGTGACGCGCACAACGCCCCTCAAATCCACCTGAAAGCGCACGCATGACGAAACGCATTCTCCGCATCGCCTTGGCTTTGATTTTTTTCATGGCCGCCGCCGCGGTGGTGTTCTGGCTCTGGCTCACGGCCACACCCCAAGTGCGCGCCTTTCCCTCCCCGCCTTTGTCGCAATGGACGCCCCAAGGTGTGCGCGAAGCGGGCCCAGCACTATCGGCTGTATTTCCCGCGCCCGATGCCTTTCACACCATGCATGTGAACACGGTCAACAGCGACGAGTTGTGGACCGCCATCGCCCCCACCTTTGAGGCCGACTGGGTGGCCGAGACCGGCTTTTACATTGCAGAAGGCCCCACCTTTGACAATGCCGGCAACCTGTATTTTTCACCGAGCTGGAGCCCTGAAGACGTGTCCTTGGTCGCCTTGGACCGGCTCACCGGCCAGCGCCGCTGGTCGATCCCGGGCAAGGGCGCGGGCAGTGGCGCGCCCCTGGTGCTCAACGATCCGGAGCAGCCGGGTCAGCAGTTGATCTACCACAGCACCTACACCACAGCCATGGCGCTGCGCCCCGATGGCTCCAAAGTCTGGAGCGTGCCCACAGGCTTGAGCCTGCCAGCGCATGTGCCAGGCCAACGCTCGCAAACCCATATGTGGGGCATGAACTACATGCCGGGCGCGGACGCGGTCGTGGCCGTCAGCATGGACGGATGGGTCACCGCCTTTGACCGCAAAACCGGCTCGCCCTTGCTGTCGGCCCCGTTTCACTTGCCCGGCGCACCTGCGGCCAGTCTGCTGGTTCGCATCCCCAAATTCTTGACCCGATGGGCCAACCGCGAAACCGCCGCCGCATTTGGCCCCACCGATGATGGGCTGGGCCTGTTTGACACCATCTTGGACGTGATTTACGGCAATGGCGTGAATGTGGCCAATTACTACGCGGTAGACCCCAGCGATGACAGCATCGTTGTGGCCGCCACCTCACCCGATGCACAAGACGGCAAAACCGACGGCGTCTCAGACAACGGCGCTTTGTACCGCCTGCGCCTGAAAACCTCGGCACATGGCCGGCCGAGCTTGTTCATCAGCGATCAATTTTATTTTTCGGGTGGCACCGGCTCCACGCCCACCTTGTCGGCCAATGGGCGCTATGTGGTGGTGTCCGATGACAACGGCAACGTGATCACATTGGGCCGCGATTTCAAAGAACTGTGGCGCGTGAATGTGGGCGACCAAGTGGCCGCCTCCGTGGCCGTGGCGGCCGATGGTCATGAAATGTACGCCGTCACCAAGTCCGACATTTTCAAGCTGCACAACGCCGGCACTTCTGGGCGCATCCTGTGGCGTGCCACGCTCGATGCTTACCCGGGGTTCAGCAACTTCAATGCGCTCACCCCCACGATTGTGGCCAACGGGGTGGTGATCAGCATCGGCGCAGGCCGTCGACTGGGCCAATCACAAATCGGCACCCAGTTTGGCATGGGCTTGCTGGACCGCGAAACCGGTCATTTGCGCTGGTTTGCCCCTGGCCGCGAAGAATCCATTGCGGTGACCAGCATCGGCCCAGACGGCGCGATCTACGTGGCCCACTCACCGGTCAGGCGCGCGGTGGCCAGAGGCGTGATGGGCGACAAACTGCCGCCTCTGATCGGCGGCATTCAACGCTACAAGCCCACCCGTTATGACCTGTTCGCGCGCGACGCGGCCTGTGCCGCCGCTCCGTTGGCCCAGCGATGGCACGCGACAGGCTCAGAGCATGTGAACGCACGCAGAGACGATCAAGCGCAAATCACCCTGCTCTTGCGGCAAGTGCGCCAAGCCTTAGAAGAAGCCTCCCAACGCCATGAAATCAAGCCCAAGCCATTGGCTGCGCTATTGCCGCTGTGGAGCCAGTCGCAAAACAGCACGGCACAAACGCAAACTGCATCCGCCGTGCAGTCCATTGGCCAGCTGTGTCAGGCTCTGCAGTAAAGCCTGCGCGTCACGCGTGAGACACAAACCAGCGCTTGCACAAAGGTTATCCCTAGGTTTGTACTGGATTTGAATCTCTATACTGATTTTCAGCACAGGTAGAACCCACACCGCTGCTGTATTGATGTTTGCTCTTTCAATTTCAAAAACGCAAGGAGACTTTCCATGAACTATTTTCCAAATTCCTACCTGAGGAGAGGTTCATGGCGAACACTCGCTTTGGCACTGGCTTTGACCGTGCCTGCCCTGGCCAACGCGGCAGAAGAAGAAGTGCCCTTTTGGGCCATCGGCATGCCCAAAGATGGCCCAGGCAAAACGCTGGCACCCGTGCCCTCTTACCCCATTCCTACTGCGGCAGATCAATTGCCTCTGGCCAAGATCAAACTGCCACCCGGCTTCAAAGCCGAAGTCTGGGCCAGCAATATATTGGACGCACGCGGCATGCGCCAAGGCGACAAGGGCACCGTCTTTGTGAGCTCTTTGTTTGTGGCCGGCAAAATCTATGCGGTACAAGACCAGGGTGGCAAGCGCGAAGTTAAAACCATCGCCAAAGACCTGTTCTTGCCCAATGGCATTGAGTTCCACAAAGGCTCCTTGTTTGTCGCGACCCCCAAAGACATTACCCGCTACGACAACATCGAAGCCAACTTGGACAACCCGCCCAAGCCCGTGATGATTTACGACAAATTACCAGGCCTGGTGCCTCATGGTTGGAAGTTCATCAAGATTGGACCTGACGGTAAGTTGTACGTGCCTACAGGCGCACCGTGCAATATTTGCGATCGCACCGATGGTTTCATGCAGATCGCCAAGATGAATTTGGACGGCAGCAATGTGGAAGTGGTGGCCAAAGGTGTGCGCAACACCGTGGGCTTTGACTTTGACCCCAAAACAGGCGACCTCTGGTACACCAACAACGGGCGCGACTGGCTGTCTGAAGACCTGCCCAATGACACACTGAACCGCGTAGGCAAAGCCGGCAAAGATGACTTTGGCTACCCTTATTGCCACCAAGGCAATATGGCCGACCCGCAATACGGTTGGGGTAAGGATTGCAGCCAATTCACTCAACCGGCGGCCATGACTGGCCCCCACGCAGGCACCTTGGGCATGCGTTTTTACACCGGCAAAATGTTCCCAGCCAAATACCAAAATGCGATCTTCATGGCCCGTCACGGCCCTTGGAACCGCACCAAAAAATATGCGGCAGACGTCATGGTGGCATGGCCTGACGGCAAAGGGGGCATCGCGAAGATGGAGCCTTTCATGACCGGCTTGGTCGAGAACAACGAATACCTGGGCAGGCCTGTGGACGTGTTGGTCTTGAAAGACGGCTCGATGTTGGTGTCTGACGACCACAATGGCGCCATCTACCGGATCAGCTACAAAGGGACTTGATGCCTAGAGGCGCCATCGGACTCAACCAGAGGGCTGCCCTTTTTTTGGCAGCCCTCTGGCTTTGTATGCCCTGCTTTGTTCAGGCGCAAAGCGTCCCCGAACGATTCAAGGCCGTCTGCCAAAGCTGCCATGGTGAGGGCGGCGTCAGCGTTATGGAATCAACGCCTTCGTTGGCAGGACAGCCCTCTTTCTACGCCATCACGCAACTCTTTTTATTTCGCGAAGGGCGGCGCAGCAACCCGTTGATGACCGCCATGGCCAAAGGCATGAGCGACAGTGATTTGCGCGCCTTTTCAGACTACATCGGCAAATTACCACCTCCTCCTGCCACCGCCATGGATGGACTGGTGGCGCAGCGCATGAGTCGGGGGGCCACGCTGGTCCAAGAGCACCGTTGTGCATCGTGCCACGGTGCTGATTTTTCAGGGGGCAAACAAGTCGCCCGACTGGCGAACCAGCGCGAGGATTACTTGCTCCAAACCTTAAAAGGGTTTCAAACGGGTGAACGGCTGGGCTACACCACCGCCATGAACGAAACCTTGGTCGTCATCACAGCTGAGGGCTTACAAGACATCGCTTATTACCTGGCGCATGCACCCAGGGCTAAGCCTTGACACCTCCAAACGGCTCCAAGCGATAGCGTTAAAAAGAGACGAGAGTGACCCCTTGGGGCGTGACATGGGTCCCTGGATAACGGAGAATTTTGCCTTTGCTTTCACCATGGTCTGTTGATCCCGATGATTGCTTTTCTTTGGATAAGCGGTCACAGTTGCGAGAATCGACCCGTTGTGCGCCAAGCAACGGCTAGCGTTGAGTGGAGCGACTCAAGTTCAAAGAAACTGCACAAGGAATGCGCGCCATGAAATTTCTAAAATCATTTTCACTCTTCCTTGTTGTTTTCATCCTGTCTGCGTGCAGCGATCACTTAAGCTCAAAAATATCTGATTTTATTTTTTCAAAAGAAAACTTTGAGTGCACAGGCACCCTGTCTGACAGGTTGATCAAACCCGATGGAAAAATAAATCCCGCCAATACCATTCAAAGCAAAATCACAGTTCTTCTGGACAAATCCAAAGAGAAATTAATTTTGGATGGCGATGCGCCCATTCATACGATTGGCGTTTATTTTCTGATTTGCTCAATGGACAATCGGCTTATCAAGTTCAATGGAACAACCTGCGAGTCGGAATCGGATATGGCGAAAAGAATGGAAAATTATGGCCGTAAGCCGACCGACATCAAAAACTGGATCGACGCCATACATGACAACAAAGTGGGGGGAGAATTCAACCGCGTCAATGACGAGTTGAAT
>Ga0114964_10003750_pt1 | contig 10160 bp, 8 predicted proteins | sample C_131016_MF_Meta_FD_92638 | JGI IMG/M metagenome (GOLD analysis project Ga0114964, IMG submission 92638) | Freshwater microbial communities from Lake Croche, Canada to study carbon cycling - C_131016_MF_MetaG | ecosystem: Environmental > Aquatic > Freshwater > Lake | place: Lake Croche, Canada... | reverse complement strand
TATGGACCGAAATCTGGTGGCATCAGAACAACTTTGCATGAGCTAGGTAAAGGTTATCAATCCAAAGGACATGAATTTATTTATGTTGTGCCTGGTACTAGCTTTTACTGCGAAGAAACTCCGTCAGGTAAGCGCGTTACTTTACCTTCGGTCACTCTGCCGTTTAGTGGTGGCTACCGGGTAATTATTAATACCCGCCAAGTAAAAAGATTAATTATTACGCTTGCACCGGACCGACTAGAAATATCAGATCGCTTTACATTGACTGGAATTGGTAAATGGGCGACAACCAGAAACATTCCATCGGTTGTTTTTAGTCATGAATCTTTGCGTGGGCTAATCGCTACTTATCTTCCTTTTAAGGTTACTAAATTCGTCAATTGGCATAACAACAGATTAGCTAGCCGATTCACACACGTTATCGCAACTACGAATTTTGCAGCCAAAGAGTTCCGGGATATTAAAACTAAAAATTTGGCGCAAATTCCATTGGGTGTTGACTTAACGGGGTTCAGCCCAAATTTAGCCAATGCTGAATTAAAAGATTCACTTCTTAAAGGTTCAAAATATTTAATGGTTCATTGCGGACGAATGTCGCCGGAAAAGAAACCACAGCGTTCCATCCAAGCCCTTCGTGTTTTACGCGAAAAGGGAATCGACGCAAGACTTGTGTACGTCGGCGGTGGGCCAATGTGGAATAAGTTGCGCGAAGAAGCTAAAGATTTACCGGTTACCTTTTTAGGTTTTATTGCCGATCGAAACAAAGTTGCCGAAATTCTTGCCTGTGCCGATGTCTCTATGGCACCGGGCCCAATTGAGACTTTCTGCCTTGCCGCGCTTGAATCGCTAGCTTCTGGTACGCCAGTTGTCGCATCTTCATCAAGTGCTGTTGGTGAGTTTTTATTAGTAGATACTGATGAACCCGTCGGATGCGTTGCAGATGACAATGGAAATGACTTTGCTGCAGCCGTTTCGAAGGTGCTTAATTGGTCAAAAGTGCGACCAAATCTCGCAAACGAGTGCCATGAACAAGCTGAAAATTTCCCTTGGAGCTCAACTGTTTCATTAATGCTTACTTTGCATGGTGATAAAGATGGCTTCACTAAAGCGAAACATCGTCTGCGAGCCGCCTAAAAAATGAGTCAAGTTACGACTTTCACGGTTGTCGGTGATAGCGCAGCTTCAGGTGTTGGCGACGCTGACGCAAGCGGCACAACATTTGGCTGGGCATATTATTTAGCTAAGTCTTTTCAAGACCCGCTCGTTTTCTTAAATGCTTCACGGCCAGGAGCGAAATCTCAAGAAGTCCTCGAAGAACAATTGCCAAAAGTTTTGGTCCATAAACCAAAAATTTGTGGCGTAATTGTCGGTGGAAATGACATGCTTCGTAATGGCTTTAATCCAGTAAAACTTCACAACAATTTACGTCATACACTCATCGAATTAAAGCGGTCCGGAACCACTGCCCTGATGCTGGAGTTGCACGACCCGACCAAAATTGTTCCGATGCCAAAATTGCTTGCGCAAGTTTTAAATCGCCGCATTGATGCAGTAAATCAAGTTACTCGCTCGGTAGCCAATGAATTTGGCGCAGTACTTATTAACACTCGTAATATTCCCGAAATCTATAATTTAGAGAACTGGCATATTGACCGAATGCATCCGAGCAAATTAGGACACCAACGATTAGCAGCAGAATTTAGAAATATTTTAGCTAACTCGGGTTGGGCGCTTGATCCAGTTGAATTAGAGCAATTACAAAAAAGAAATCGGAAAGATTCCATTATTTGGATGCTGCGTAATGGCACCCCTTGGTTCTTAAAGCGAAGTGTAGATCTGCTTCCGGCTGCATTATTTTTAATGGCCGTTGAATTTATAAATATGAAACTAAATCGAATACCAGTTACTTCGAGTGAAAACGTATCTTTCGCTTCGTTCGCAACTTCACAAGATCTTGCCAATCCTGAAATTAGTGAGTTGCGAGTCTCATAGTTAATTCCCTTAAGCTTATTCTTAAGGCAAGATAGCCCAATGCTGCCAGCGGATCCGAGATACCTAGGTGCAACGGTCACCGAAGAAGGTACTAACTTCGCAATCTGGACCTCTGGTGCCGATGCTGTTGAACTCTGTTTATTCGACGAAGTAAATGGTGAATTAGTTGAAGCTCGATATTCACTTAGCCATCGAAATGGCCCAATCTGGCATGGCTATCTGGCTGGCGTTAGACCCGGCCAAAAATATGGCTACCGAATTCATGGGCCGTGGATTCCGGAACAGAACTTACGTTTTAACCCAGCCAAACTTCTATTAGACCCATATGCCCACGCGATTTCTGGCGAAGTGCAATACGTTCCAGAAATTTATGGCCATCAAAGTAAAGATGGCTGGGGCGATGGTGATTTAACAATTCGCGACGTTCGAGATAGCGCTGGCAAAGTTCCATTCTCGGTCGTAACCGATCACAAACCACAACAAATTAATCGGATTGACCATCGATGGGCACATACTTATATTTATGAAGCACACGTACAAGGTCTAACTATAAAAAATTTAGAAATCCCGGCAGACGAACGTGGCACGTACAAAGCGCTCGGGCACCCCAGCACCATTTCACATTTACAAGGTTAGGGTATAACTGCTCTCGAACTTTTGCCAATTCAAGCTTTTACAACTGAACCATCGACAGCAGAACGTGGGCTTCAGAATTATTGGGGCTACAACACCATGTCATTTAATACTCCGCATCCACAATATGCCGCAACGAACGATGCAGTAAGTGAACTGCAGTGGGCGGTTTCTCAACTACATAATGCTGGCATCGAAGTTATCTTGGATGTGGTTTATAACCACACAGCTGAAGCAGGTGTTGGTGGCCCAACATTAAGTTTCCGCGGCATAGATAACCGAGATTGGTATCGCCATAATAAAGAAAGCGCTTATCTAGATTTAACTGGCTGCGGAAATACGCTGGCCGCAGCTAAGCCACACTCAGTTCGCTTCATCATTGATTCACTGCGTTGGTGGACCGATGTAATTGGCGTTGATGGATTCCGGTTCGATTTGGCAACTGCACTTTTCCGCGATGAAAGTGCCCAGTATTCGTCTCTTTTTGCAGCAATAACTGCCGAACCTGTTTTACGCGATCGTAAAATGATTGCCGAACCTTGGGATGTAACTCGCTATGGCCTCGGCGATTTTTCTTATCCTTGGCGCGAATGGAACGATTTCTTCCGAGATAGTGTGCGGCAGTTCTGGTTAGGCGACTTGGCTCGCGGCTACGGTGAAGGCGTTAGCGATATTGCTTCAGCGATCAGCGGCTCGAGTGGAATTTTTTATCATCGCGGTCCAACTGCCTCAATTAACTTTATAACTGCCCACGATGGTTTCACCTTGAGAGACTTGGTTACTTATAACGAGAAACATAATGAAGTTAACCGAGAAGATAATCGTGATGGCCATTCTTCAAATAAATCTTGGAACGTTGGCGTCGAGGGCGAAACTGAAGACTTAGGGATTCAACATATCCGTCAATCGCTCAAAAAATCAATGGCGGCTACATTGCTGCTTTCAGCTGGCGTGCCGATGATAAATATGGGCGATGAAGTAAACCGAACCCAGGCCGGTTGTAATAATGGTTACTCCGTGGTCGAAGGCGAAAACCCTTGGGCGCAGCCGTGGGAATTAGATGACGCAGCGCAAGATATGCAAAATGCTTTCCGCGAATTAATTAATATTCGCAAGTCTTATCTTTCTGATGTAACTAGCAAATTTTATACCGGTGAAATTGATTTGGGTACGCAGCGTAAAGATATCGCCTGGTTTAATCGCAAGGGTGAAGAGATGCTTGATCACTATTGGCAAAATGCCGAAACTCGTACTCTCTCAATCTATATTGAAGTCAGTGCTGAGCGAGCGCTTCTACTGAACTTCAATTCAAACAGAGTCGCTCGAGATTTTGTACTACCTGATGCCACTTGGGGTTCAGCGTTCCGCTGTATCTTTGATGCATCTAAAGAAACCTCTAAGTATGAGCCAATTATTATGATGCCTGGTACAACTATTAACGTGCCCGAGCACACAGCGCAAATCTGGCTCGTTACTCGGTAGTACCAGAGTCATCGCATAACATTTAACTTGTGTTAGCAATTATCGCGCCCGGTCAAGGTGCTCAAACGCCTGGAATGTTGGCGCCATGGTTAGAAGATAACGAATCAGCGCAATTAATCACTCGCTGGTCAGAGATTATTAGCAAGGACTTAACCGCACTTGGTACAACTGCCGACGCTGATGAAATTCGTGACACCGCAAATGCGCAGCCACTAATTGTTGCAACCGGCTTAATTGCGGCAAATTTATTAGGTGTATCGGCGCCGATCATTTCTGGACATTCCGTTGGCGAAATTACGGCAGCTGCGATCGCTAATGTAATTAGTGAATTTGATGCAATGCGTTTAGTAAATGATCGCGCAAACGCGATGGCACTAGCCGCTAGTCAAGCGAAAACTGGAATGTCGGCGGTACTCGGTGGAGAGCGCGAAGATGTTCTTGAATCGATTTTGAAATTAGGTTTAGTTGCGGCAAATGACAATGGTGCCGGACAAATAGTTGCAGCTGGCTTAATCAGCGAACTTTCTCTGTTTGCCGACAATCCCCCTGCCGGTGCGAGAATTCGCCCATTAGCCGTGGTAGGCGCTTTTCACACCCGCTTTATGGCCTCGGCCCAAGATGCTCTCGCGAATAGCGCGGCATCAATTTCACCATCTGATCCAACTGGTTCAGTAATTTCAAACCGTGATGGATTTGCCGTAGTTGATGGCGACGAAGTACTTGAGCGAATTGTTAGCCAAGTAGCTAATCCAGTCAGATGGGATCTCTGCATGAAAAGTATGCAAGAACTTGGCGTTACTGGGGTTATTGAATTAGCCCCAGCTGGAACATTAGTTGGGTTACTAAAACGAGCAGCTCCTGAGATCGAAACTTATGCCTTTAAGTCTCCTGCTGATTTAGCAGCAGCAAAAGAGTTTGCGGAGAAACATAAATGAGTATCAAAGTAAAAGCCGGAAGTAACTCACGAATTCTTTCAGTTGGAACTTACCGACCAAAGCGATTAGTGCCGAATTCAGAAATTGTTGATCGCATTGAATCTAGCGATGAATGGATTCAGCAACGTACGGGCATTGAAACTCGACGTTTTGCTGGTGCTGATGAAAGCGTTGTCAGCATGGCGCAGGCAGCTAGTGAAATTGCGCTTAAGAGAGCGAATCTCACAATTGCTGATATTGATACCGTAATTCTTGCAACAATCTCTTATGAGTTTCAGGCACCGAGTGCCGCGACAGCACTAATTCAGAAAATGGGAAATCCAAAAGCCGCAGCATTCGACATAAGTGCAGCTTGTGCCGGCTTCTGTTATGGCGTTGCAATGGCAAAAGATTTAATTGCTGGCGGAACTTCTAAAAATGTCTTAGTTGTTGGGTCCGAAAAACTTACTGATTTCACTGATCCAGACGATCGAGCAACTGCATTTATTTTTGCCGACGGCGCAGGTGCAGTTGTAATTAGCGCCTCTGATGAAGCCGGCATTGGCCCAACTATTTGGGGATCTGATGCCGATTCGCGCGATGCAATTTTGTTGAATCCAGCCTGGACTGACTTTAGGAGTGCTCCAACAAAAGGCGTCGCTGATTTAGGTTGGCCAAATATTAACCAACAAGGTCAAACTGTTTTTCGTTGGGCTGTTTATTCAATGAGCAAAGTCGGTTTACAAGCGCTAGCAGCTGCAGGAGTTACCACAGATCAAATAGCCGCGTTTATTCCGCACCAAGCGAATTTCCGAATAATCGAAACGATGGCGAAAGAAATGAAGTTGCCATCATCGGTAGTTATTGCTGATGACGTTAAGACAAATGGAAATACTTCATCAGCATCGATTCCACTCGCGATGGATGCGTTGCTTGAATCACACCCTGAATTAAGTGGCGAGCTCGCGTTAATTATTGGATATGGCGCAGGTCTCGTTTACGCAGGACAAGTAGTGCAATTGCCATAAATTTCCGCCGTAAAGTGCGCTGATACTCGTAAGTAAGCGCTCTTTTGTAAGACAATTACGCCTTACCGATCTAAACCCGTTTACCGAAAGTGAAGGACAAATTAAATGGCACTAACCCAAGCAGATGTATTAGCTGGTCTAAAAGAGATCGTTGAAGAAGTTGCCGGTATCCCAGCTGCATCAATCGAACTTGATAAGAATTTTTCAGATGATCTAGAAGTAGATTCACTAAGCATGGTTGAAGTTGTAGTTGCTGCCGAAGAGCGCTTCGGAGTAAAGATTCCTGATGATCAGGTAACTGAACTTAAGACTGTTGGCGATGCAGTTGATTTCATCGTAAAGGCCGCTGCTTAATTAATTCGGCAGCCTAAAAAGATGTCAGCCCAACGACGCGTAGTCGTAACTGGACTTGGCACAACAACTCCAATCGGAGGCGATGTGTCAAGTACTTGGGCTGCCTTACTTGCAGGTAAGAGCGGTGCTCGCACCCTTACCGAAGATTGGGCAAACACCATTCCAGTTAATTTTGCAGCTCGCGTCGCAGTTGACCCAAGCGAAGTTATGGAACGTGTTGAATTACGTAAACTTGATCGCTCTGAAGCATTTGCATTGGTCGCATCACGTGAAGCTTGGAAAGACGCCGGTGCCCCCGAGGTTGATAATGAACGTTTAGGTGTTGTCATCGCTTCAGGTATTGGTGGAGTTACAACTCTGCTCGATCAATATGATGTTTTGAAAGAAAAAGGCGCTCGCTCGGTCAGCCCCTACACAGTTCCAATGTTGATGCCAAATGGCCCAGCTGCTCATGTGGGTCTCGAATTTAAAGCTCGCGCTGGTGTTCATACCCCTGTTAGTGCATGTGCCTCAGGTGCCGAAGCAATCGGATACGCATTTGAGATGATTCGAAACAATCGCGCCGATGTAATTATTAGCGGTGGCGTTGAAGCCGCAATTCATGCGCTCCCAATGGCAGGTTTTGCCGCGATGAAAGCGCTGTCTACTAGAAGCGATGCACCAGAGCGTGCATCACGCCCTTACGACGTCGATCGCGATGGTTTTGTTTTGGGCGAAGGCGGCGGAGTTTTAATTCTCGAAGAATACGAACACGCAAAAGCTCGTGGCGCCAAGATTTATTGTGAGATTGCTGGACAAGGTTTAACTTCGGATGGTTTCCATATTGCAGCGCCAGACCCTGAAGGTAGCGGCGTACAGCGCGCAATTAAATTTGCACTTGCAGATGCCGGAATTTCTACTAAAGATGTTGTGCATTTAAATGCACATGCAACCTCAACTCCTGCGGGTGATGTTGCTGAAGCTAATGCATTGCGACTAGCACTTGGTACAGCTGCTGATCACGTGGCAGTCTCTGCGACTAAATCAATGACTGGTCACTTACTTGGCGGCGCTGGCGCAATTGAATCGGTCTTCTTGGTTAAAGCCATTCAAGAACGCATGGCACCACCAACAATTAATATTGAAAATCTTGATCCAGCAGTAACGGTTGATGTGGTTCGCGACAAGCCACGCGCACTACCAAGTGGCGATATTGCGGCCTTAAATGATTCATTTGGTTTTGGTGGACACAACGTCGTATTAGTTTTTAAGTCAGTAAACTAAAATGACGATCGACGAGCGCGATCCTGAACTTCGTATCGCACGCCTGTTAGATAACGGGAAATACGAATTACTTATCCCGCGCACTGATTGTGGAATGGTTGCAGCAACCGGTGAAATAAAGGGCAATCGCGTTGTTGTATTTGCCTCAGATGCAACGCTACAAGGTGGCGCTCTCGGAGCTGATGGCGCTCATGTAATTGTAGAAGCGTATAAATCGGCCATGGGCAGCCAATTGCCAATCATTGGTATCTGGCACAGTGGCGGCGCACGTTTGCGTGATGGTGTTTCGTCGCTAAGTGCATTCGGTGAAGTTTTCCAATCAATGATCACTGCAAGTGGGCGGATTCCACAGTTGTCACTCGTACTTGGCCCAACTGCCGGTGGTGGCGCATATGGCCCCGCACTTACGGACATTGTGGTCTTGGCACCCAACGGTCGCATCTTTGTTACTGGCCCCGATGTTGTTAAGAGTGTTACCGGCGAAAAAATTGATATCGCAACACTTGGTGGCCCTGATGCTCATCGCAAAAACAGTGGCGTTGCGCATGTAATCGCTTATAGCGAAGATGAGGCATTCGCCGAAATTCGTGACTTGGCTTCACTGTTTGCTGATCAAGGATTATTGAACACTGATTTAGTTGATGAAGATTTATCCAAATTTGTGCCAGCAGCAACTAAACGCGCATATGAAGTACACCCATTAGTAAATGCGATCCTAGATTCAGATGGTGAAAAATTAGAACTCCTTCCGATGTGGGCAGAAAATATGACCACGGTATTAGGACGCTTTGGCGGTCGCACAGTTGGCGTGCTTGCTAATAACCCGCAACATCTTGGCGGTGTACTTGATTCATCAGCCGGTGAAAAAGCTGCCCGCTTTGTTCGTACTTGCGACGCATTTGGTATTCCGCTGATTGTGATTGCAGATGTGCCAGGTTTCTTGCCAGGTGCTGGCCAAGAGTGGGAAGGCGCAGTTCGTCGCGGCGCCAAACTTTTACATGCATTTGGCGAAGCAGTAGTTCCGCGCGTAACTCTTATTACTCGCAGAGCCTATGGCGGCGCTTATGTCGCGATGAATTCCAAGTCACTTGGAGCTACACGAGTATTCGCGTGGCCAACTGCTGAAGTTTCGGTAATGGGCGCAGTAGCTGCAGTTCGCGTACTTCATCGCCGACTATTAGCTGATATCCCTCAAGAACAACGCGAATCCATGGAACTCGAATTAGCCGCTGAGCACGATCGCGTTTCAGGCGGAGTAGCACGCGCGATTGAAATTGGCGCAGTCGATGAAATTGTCGAACCTTCATTGACTAGAAGCGCGCTAGCAAAAGCAATTGCCGCGGCGCCTCATCGAAGAGGCAACCACGGCAATATCCCGCTTTAGTTCGGTAAAACTTTTCAGCTCAAAACTGAAATGTTTACTTGGTTTTAAAAGTTACTGAAACAGTCGAAGTAACCGTCTTTGCAATTGTGCTGGTGTCATAAGCCCCGTAATCAGCGGCTTGAGTTGAATCTTGGGTAGTAACTTGAAATGGCCCGCTCTTCACATTAATTACAGCGCCGACTGAACCACCAGTGGCTTTAGTAATGGCTTCGGCACGAACTCGAGCATCTTTCATTGCTTCGCCAAGCAACTTTGGGCGAAGTTCCGAAAGTGTTGAGATGTAATACTGCGGACCATAGTTATTTACTGGAACTCCAGTTTGAAGTAAGTCGCCAATACCTTGGCTCAATTTAGAAACAAGTTGAACATCTTTGGTGCGAACGGTTACATCGCGATTTGCTCGATAGGAAAGAATTCGGCCAGTGTTATTTCCATTTACATATTCTTCATTGGCATAAGTTGAAACTGCGCCGAGCGTGATTAAATCGCTGGTAATTCCACCTTTGGTTAGGTAACCAGTTAGCGCCTTAACGCCATCAGAAACTTTTGAAACTGCAGTACTTACCGTTGGCGACGATTGCGAAACCGATAAAGTCCAAACGGCATTATCAGCAATTGCTGAAACTTTCGCAGAGCCCGTAACGGTAATGCCATCACTTGCGCGCGAAGCAAAACCGGCGCCGACTTTCATTAAACCGCCACCAAGGGCGATGGCTAAGATTACTGCGACAGCAATTAAGACAATGCCTTTGTTGCGCTCGATGGTAACTTTATTATTTTCTAAGTTTTGACTCATAACTCAATCTTAGTATTTCCCTGGGGTTAACTTGAAATATTAGATTGCTTGAAGTCGAGCCACCTCTCTCATATCAACTGCACGTAGTGGCTCAAGCACTTCTTCCCAAGGCTTCCCAAGAATGCGATTAATTGCATCACGTAATTCATCTTCCTCGAATGAATTACTTAGCGCATTACTCAATTGCAGATCAGTCAGCAAAATATTTCCCGCGCCATCGGTTTGGTTGCGCAGGATTCCAAGTTCGGGCGTAAAGCGAAACAGCTCGCCACTTTCAGTTGCTCCTTCAAAGATTTCAAAGCGTAGGTAATGCC
>Ga0114964_10003749_pt1 | contig 10160 bp, 19 predicted proteins | sample C_131016_MF_Meta_FD_92638 | JGI IMG/M metagenome (GOLD analysis project Ga0114964, IMG submission 92638) | Freshwater microbial communities from Lake Croche, Canada to study carbon cycling - C_131016_MF_MetaG | ecosystem: Environmental > Aquatic > Freshwater > Lake | place: Lake Croche, Canada... | reverse complement strand
GGGGCTACTTGATTTAATAAGAGGAATTGAGCGAGCTGGCTTATTTAGGAATCAACCACAGTATTACGACTTGTCTAAGACCGTATGTACTGACAATGGAAAATTACCGGATATGAATTCAGAGAAGAAGCATTGTGATCTTTCGTGGGTTATGATACGACAAGATGTTTGGGATATGTGCGTCGACTTACAATCAAAGTCTTTGGACTATTGGAATATTAAGAGAGGTGAAGATAAAACATTACCTTACTATATAAGTGGATCAGACTTTGGTGATAGAACATTCGATGCCTTCATTCAAAAGATTAAAAAAGTATTCACTGATCCAGTCGAGCAAATGCGACATGAGCTTATGAGTGATTTGGGAATTGATCATATATTTGGAAGTCACGGTAGAGATTCTAAGCTTTTAATGTTTGACTACAAATCTCTTTGTAAGAAGAATAGGGATGATGATGAATTTCTTGGGGATATTAAGAAGAAATGGTTTGAACAAATAATGATTGAGGACTGTATTAGCAATCTAAGAAAGGGTTGGGTTATTCAACCTGGTGGTGGATCACAAGCACAAGATTGGGAATTATATAAGAAGTTCAATATTGGTTTAAATTCTATCTGTGATATAAAACTCGAAGAATACTAATGAGTCAGTTCTTAGTCTGTATAAGCAATGAGACACTTTCTATGTCATTGACAATCGGAAAAGTTTATGAAGTGGTTGGTGATATTGAATGGGAAGATGAATATAAAACTATCTATATTGAATTTAATGGACATACTGTTTGGTTTCCAAAAAGTAGTTTTATAACTTTAGAAGAATTCAGAGATATAAAGATTAAAATATTGTTAGACTAATGGAAAATATTAACACAGCATTGTGGTGGTTAGGTGGAATAACACTATTAATTGGTGGTATTTGGTTGGCATATAACATTGGTGATGAAATGGATAAGGAGAATGATGAGATGGAGAAGTGGAGAAAAGAAAGAGATTCTAGACCCTATCAGTGTAAAGAATCTAGTGATGATTGTTATGAGTCAAGAAAAAGAGACGGCTACTATGATGTTAACACTTCAGATATGTAATTATGAGAAAGTATAAATGGTATAGGGAATGGCGAGGAGGTATTTGGTATTATTATCGCGAAATATTTGATATGGGAAGAAGTGTTGTATTTAGGTGGACTAGAGATAAAATAAGTGGAGATCCGTATGATGGTGGCTTTCTAGGTAACATTATACTAATCGAGATAGAAGACTATACGAGAAATGATAAAATTAAACAGATATTAAAATGAGAGTGGGTATAACGGGTAACATAGGGTCAGGTAAGACGTATGTTTGTAATCTATTCAGTGAGATGTACAATATACCAGTGTTCAACACTGACAATGAAGCTAAGATAATTGTTAATACCGATGAATCGGTTATAAAGCAAATAAAAAATTACTTTGGTGAGTACGCATATTGTGATGGTAAATTGGATTCAATGTACTTATCTAACATTGTTTTTAAAGACAAAGCAAAATTGAATAAGCTGAATAGTATTGTGCATCCAATCGTACTAAAAAAGTTCGAAGACTTTCACAAGGCATCTAATGCAGCTTATGTAATAAAAGAGTCTGCCATAATTGTAGAATGTAAGATAATGGTTGATGTTTTAATAGGTGTAACCGCACCAAAAGAATTAAGACTACAAAGGGCTATTGATAGAGGTGGTACGAAGTATGACATACTAAAACGAATGAAGAACCAAATGTCTGATGGCGCTAAAATGCACTGTTGTGACTATGTTATCATTAATGATGGTAGAGATTTAATAGAACAGATAAAATTTATAAATACATGTATTGCTTAGTTACTTACTTTAGAAAAGATGGTGATGTTGAGATAGACGAGATGAACCTATCATATGAACAAGCATGTGGCAGGTTCACAAAATGTGGTGATATGTCTAATCTAAAGACAAAGGGGTATGCAATTATCCGCGAAGACTTCATGAACGATATGGTGACCGCCGTATTCGATGTTGATTTTGAAAAAACTGATATGTCTGTCGGTATATTTGCACTGGTTAAGAGTAGGTTACGTGATGATAAGATCAATAAAATCTTAGAACCAGAAGATAGGTCTTGGTTAGACTGGTTAAAAAAATTTAAACTATAAATGTATTGTATAATAAAAAGGTTACATGGAAAGAAGATTAACTACTTTGACTATACAATCATAGTCAAGGATATTATGATAAATCCAAATAATTATACATTTGAATTTACTGATAATATGAACGAATTTGCGGAAAATCATTCAGACCCTGCAGTATTATATGACCTTAACCTTTGGTTCGGGTTCTACTTTGATTATGCTGATAGGGCACTCATTATCAATATTGATGTGGTTGGACCGGATCATGCAGAAGAAATATCAGAGGAAATGAAGAACTTTTTACTCTCAGTGATGAGAGATATAAATATCAAAAAGATTTTAAAATGATAAAAATTTTAATTATAATACTAATGCTAACACTTATGATCCTATTACTGGAGCTACTGGAATTCACTTTGAGCTTCAAATCCTACCGAAGTTGTAAAGAAACCTACAATTTTCTTAAAAATGAATCTTATTGCACAACACTTGATGATAAGAATCCGAGTGAATCAGCAATATTCTACTTTGTTCGTAAGTCTTTATATGTTAAAGGTAAATGGGATTATGATAAAAGAGATGAGGTAGTAATCTTCTTAGAAGCAACCGCCTTCTCAAAGAGAGTTAGTTGGATTAGCAAATGTAGATCAGTTCGCATGTTAAATGGTGAGTATCTATTCAGCCCATTTTTATTAGGATGTTATACCCGATATTGGTGTCGTAAATTTAACAAATTTTTTGAAGAGTTTAGAATGCAGAATGCCGCATCCTTCTATGAGAAGGATGAGTTAAGAGATATCAAAATCAGTAAAATATTGGGTTAATTCCTTATATTTGTAGTATGAAAAGAATAATCTTAGCTTTATTAATATTAATAGGATTTACAGCCTATTCACAAGATACTACATTTATCTACTCAAAAAACTGGAAACATAGTGGCATGGGCTCAATTGCCTATACCTATCTTAATGTGAATGATGTTGAACAACATATTATCAACACAGTTTTATTTCACGACAATAGCTATAAACACTTTGATATATCAAACCAGATTAAATATACTGCACTAATAAAGAGCGGTTCGCCAGTTACGAATGATGTTATCTACCGACTACAACCAAGATTAGTTTATAAGAAGTTCACCGTTTTTAATTATACACAACTATCATATTTATGGTCTCGTAGAGTTAATTATAGAATTGAAGAAGGAATAGGTGCCGGAATGTTTATCTACAAAGGAAGTAAATTCAAAGCTACCTTATCTGATGCAGTGTTATACACAAAGACCGAGTATAATAAGGATTCTACTATAAATAGAGAATTTATAAGAAGTAGTACTCGTCTGCAATTAATGGGTGAATTAAGTAATATTAAATATTTCATTGAAATGTATTATCAACCAGCTTTAGGTGATATTAGTAACTATAATTATAGTTATAATGCAAAGCTATCATATATGATGGATAAGAAGGTATCACTCAATATAGCTCTTGTTAAAAGCTATGAGTCTTACGCATTCGCAAACACTAAGAATATTAACACAAACTTCTCTGTTGGTATAGGTTATACCTATTAACCTTTAAAAAAGAGGAAATACTTTTTTATATATATAGTATATGAATAAATTTACAGAACTGAAAGAAGTATCATTGGGAATCTGTCCATTAGATAGTGAGTTAATTTTTATTAATGAGTCTAATCATCAAGTGGGTAGCCTACTTCTATGCTATAGTTCGGATAATACTGCTAATATATTTAGTGTTACTGTTCTAGAAAAGTATAGAGGTAAAAAATATGGTAAGAAATTAATTGAGTTTGCAATTGAAAAGGCTAAATCAAAAGGACTTGATGAGATCGGGTTGTCAACTGAAGTCGAAAATACAGTAGCTAATAATCTATATAAATCATTTGGATTTAAATTAAATGGTGTAAAAGATGAATATAATAACTATTCATTGAGGCTAAAATAACTATTCATTGAGGCTAAAATAACTATCTAAAACCTTTTCAATACATTCTCTATAACTTATTCTTATTAATTTAATATCATTATCAATACAATATTGATTCTTGATGTTATCATTTATTTTAGTTTTCTCAAGACCCTCTTCACCACCAAACCTTTGTACTGGTTCAAAGTGTTGTCTACCATCAAATTCTATAATCAGATTTTTATCATATAGATAGAAATCAAATGGTAAAAATCTTTCATTTTTACAACCATCAAATACCTATACTATATATTAAAATAAATAAATGATTTTTATACAAATAAACTTATTCGGTAATCATATATTATCCCGGTGAATCAGAAATGGTAATGAAGCCAACGAAAAGAGAAGAGTATCAATTAGATTTGAACAAAATCTGGGAATTAGACGAATCTAAAAGAGATACCGTCCTACAACTAATTAAGTTGCTAGCAAGCAATGGTGATTATGAAAATAGAGAGATAATTAAGAATACTCTAAGAAACTATGGTATTATAATTACAAAGCGAGAAGATAGTTTAAATAAACTATTATAAGAAATCAACCCATCAATTTTAATGATGGGTTTTTTTATATATACAATATGAAGTATATAAAACTATTTGAAGATATTGATAACCCACTAGAAGATGCCTGGGGCATTGAAAAACTAGATATCGAAGACTCCTTTATGGACATCATCGATATGATGTATAATATCAAAATAACGTATCTTTATTTTCCTATTATACACAATAACGTTAGTATAATGCCAATAATACCACTTAGATATTATCCAGAAAGATACAAAGGAAGTGGAAAAGAATTTCAAAGTGGAAAAAAGTCTATTGAAGTAATAATATCAATAAAAGATGAGAATAATGATACCTATCACAGAGACGCACTTGAAAATATTGATATATACACCGCTGAAAGAAGAATGAAGTCATTTGGGTATAAGATAGAGTCTCAAAAGTTTTATAAATCAAGAACCAGTCTAATTAATTCTACTAACCTAAAAATAAACTTTGAAAAAATATGAAGTATATAAAACTATTTGAAGATGTTACAAAAGATGTCAGTGAAGAAGAAGTATTAAGACTTGCTTTCATTTCTTTTATCGACTTTAATTGGCATCCTAAGCTCGCTGATGAGAGAGGTAGAATAACTAGTTTCTTTAATAAGATTAAACCAGACTTTCTTTCTAGTAGGATTAATAAAGCTAAAGGCATATTCAAGCTGAATGATGATTCTAAAATAGTTGCTGACTACATAAATAATAATGGTTTGAAGGATTCTTTCTTTGATTTATATAGAGAATCAATTGTATTTATGTCAGGCTTCCCTGATATATTAGATTTGTATGATATTGTTATTGACTTATTGGATAGATATCCAGAGGAAACATCTCTTGATATATCAATAAATGATGATGAAATGGAGTTCGAGATTGAATTGGATGTAAATGAGGATAGTGATATGGAAGATGATGGTTCTAAATTCTATGCCGTAATGGGCGATGACTACTTTAACAATATAGAAAAGAAGATAAGCAAACTAGATGGTAATCGCGTAGATAGATCTGATAATTATAATGATGGTTTCTTCACATCATTAACAATTAAATATACTATATACCAAAAAAAATAAACCTAAGGTTTATTTTTTTGGTTTATTTGTTTTCTTTTTCTTTGTCTTAGGTTCCGTCGCCACCTTTGGTTCTTCGATAACTGGTGTTTCAACCTTTGGCTCTTCGACCATTGGTTCAATAACTGGACTTTCTAAAGAAGATAGGAACAAGGACCCTTCCTTAGTTTCAACCTTAGTTAAAGGAGCGGTGGTGCATACATCACAAAACAATTCAAGTTTTGGTTCTTCCTTTACACAAGTGCCTGTGCATACATCACAACATTTCTTTTTAAATAAACCTTTTAAAAATTCTAAAATCTTCATAAAATCATTATTTTTAAGTATATATTAAAAATATGTCCTTCCTCAACTTCTTATAAGTGTCCTAATATTGAATTTCATTTTAAAGAATGAATCACTATCAAACTTATTTCTCAGGTATTTACTTTTCTTCTTTCTATTCTCCTCGATGTTATCATTGTACATAGTTCTTTTCCTATCTCTCAGTTCTGATTTTTTATCATCACTTAGGTTATTCCAATATTCAGTTTTTCGCGTTGATACTATTTCCTTATTATTATCTCTATATTCTTTTGATTTCTTTTTGATTTCTTCCTTATTATCTTCTCTATATTTTTTGAAATAGTCATCTCTTGGATTATCTTCGATGTATTCCTTATACCTCTTCTTAAATACCTCTTTATTTTGTTTATAGTATTCCGCCTTATTCGCTTTATTTTGCTTATATATTTGCTTATAACAAAATTTACAGTAGGTAGATTTAACAGTGCCGTCTGGTTTGAGATAGAAATCACTCAATTCTTTAGCTTTTTTACATTTTCTCATACATTGTATATATTAATAATCATTAACACTTATTTAACACTTATATTAGCAATATTTTAACATGTATATTTGGTGGATTTGATACTTAGTAGTATATTTGTATTCAATTAATAACAAACATAAAACTGATTAATATGGCTACTAAGACTAAAGGTAACTTGTTCAATAAAGCAAAAGCTACTGCACCAGCAAAGGAAACTAAGGATAAAGATCAGAAAACACGTATTAAAGTAAGTGATGAGGGTTTCTTTGATAAAATTAAAAAGTTATCAGAATTAACTGAAAACATGAAAAGAGATAAGGCGGAAGCTGATATGATTTCTGATGAAATTAAGGAGATAGGTAAGGTGGAGTGGAGTAAGTTATATGACAAAACTGGTGTTAATCCTGGTTCTGTTATGTTGGAAGCTAAAGAAAACTTAGACTTAGCGCAGGCGATGTACTTACCATCAGATCGTTATATCACTATTAACGAGACAAGAGCTGGTTCTTTAACTGAGAAATTCGGTGATGAAATCGTTGAAGAAAAAACTTCTTTCTCTTTCGATAGTGAAATGGTTGATAAATATGGTGAAATCTTATCTGAATTAATCTATGGTTCTGATGATATCGACGAAGATGATAAAGAAAAAATCATCAAAGCTGTAACTTCTTTCAGCGTTGCTAAGGGTTCTATTGACAAAATGAAGATTTACAGTCAAACTGCTGACTCTGATGTGTTTGATGTGTTTGAAGAAATCAGACCTGTTGTTTCTCTGAGAAACGTAGAAGTTATCAACGGATAATTATAAATTATTTATATATCCCCTTCGGGGGATTTTTTTTACCATAAAATTAGAGAAATATGAAACTAATAAAGAGAGACGATCATTTTTATCTATTTGATACTGATACACCTATTATTCCTGTGAATGATCACTATGGGTATTTTAAAAATGGTAAGTTTGTTGGCGATCCGGAACTGAATGATGCAAATTTAAAAAAAACTGATGATTTTGTTAGATTACTAGCAACTTCCGAAGATCTTATAGACTTCTCTTGGGCCTCACCTGGTAGAGAATTACCAGATATTGAATAACTAAGAAAACGGGCCAAGGACTATCAGGAATTGTGTTTGAGAAAGATAGAAATTTGATTGATTTAACTGATGAGTTAGTCAAGGATGGCTTGGTTAAGATAGTTGAGACAGGTAGCCCAATGTTTGGTAGCAGATGGAGTCTAACGTTTATCTGTCTTACTAACGGATACTGTTCTGAGGAAGATGATAATCTTGCTTATGTTAGAACATATCTAAACCTTTCGGATTTAGGACTTGGTGTTACGGTAGGAACTGTTATACAAGATCCTGACTTTATGGTAAGATATGCTGAGTGGTTAGTTAAGAACAAAGCTGATTTGGATAAGTTATTTAGCACACCAGAGTTAGAACCAGAGGTTATTGTGTTAAGTGATACTGATGCTGAGATTCTTAAGGGGAAAAAGGTTTATGTGGATAATAAGACTATATCTGAGGTTATCACTGATATCGATGAAACAATAGACTTATGCAATCAGCAAATTAATATCTATAATCAAATTATAGACTTGAAGAGAGGATCTAGAAGAAGTAGTGAGATAAAAGATGATGAAGCTTCAATACAAGAGGTTCTAGTTGAAATTGCTAATAATAAGAGAATTAAGTCTTATCTTAATACTTTCTCTGATTTGAAAAAAAATATTCAAGAAATAGTAAAATAATTTTGGTGAGTTAGAAATATGTAGTATATTTGCATAACAATATTAAAAAATAAAATAATCAATTATGATAGGAACATTGACAGATGAATTAGTACAAAAGATGGAAAATCTTACTGAAAGAGAAAGATTATACTTTCAGGTTATGTGGTCTAAGTCTGGTGTATTATATATCACCTCTAAGCCTGGTATCGCAAAATCGGCTATCTCAAGAGGGATTGCAAACAAAATGGGATTTAGTTATTCCGATGTGAGACTTTCAATGGTAGATGAAACTGATGTGGGTTTATATCCGAATGTTTCTGATGTTGATGGTGTTAAGTGTCTTGACTTCGTTGTGCCACGTTGGGCAATTGAAGCAAATAAAAGACCTACTATTATTCACTTCGAGGAATTGAACAGAGCGTCTCTACCAGTTAGAAATGCTGCTCTTCAAATCTTACTTGAGCGTTGTATTGGTGTTGACTTTAAATTCAACGACAATGTGTTGATGATGTGTTCTGGTAACCTTGGTGACGAAGATGGTACTGATGTAGAAGAATTTGATAACGCGTTAAACAACCGTTTGATTCACTACTCTCACACTTTGGGTGCGAAAGAATGGATTGATAACTTTGCTAAGGAGAACGTACATAGTACGATTGTTTCTTACATCGGTAACTATCCAGAAAAACTGTATCAGCCACCAAATGAGAATACAAAAGCGTATGCTACTCCACGTTCTTGGACGTTTATGAGTGACTTTATCGTTAAGAACTTTGGTAAGGATGCTTCACCAAAACAATTCTTACCGATACTGAGCCAGATTGCCCATGGGTTTGTTGGTAACAGTGCGCAACGTTTCATTCAGTATTGTGAAGAAATGATTAACATTACTATCAAGGATATCTTGAACGACTTTGATAGAGTGGAAAAGGAATTGGAAAAATACAATAGAGATAAAAACTCTGAATTGATTCATTCTCTTAAAGAGTATGATATCAAGAAACTTTCTGAGAAACAATTGGAGAACGTAACCAAGTTCTTAAAGAAAGTATCTGAAGATGAGTTAACGGCTTACTTATTACACGTTCTGGACAACGTTCCTGACGTGGCTGACCCTAAAATTAAGAAGTTTATGATGTCATTCAAAGATGTGTTGGTTACCATCAAGAAAATCAATAAGCCTAAATAATGGTTCCCACTTGCCATTATTGTAAACAAGCCTCCTTTTCTAAGGAGGCTTTTTTTTATTTAAACAAATAATCACAAACTTACTATAAATGTTTATGGTTGTTCAAATGATACTTAAAAGTGAGTTAGGTGAGTTTTCTTCTGAGAAAATGGAAGTAAGCTACGAGCAGTATCTGGATATGATAGAGTTATCAAAAGGATATTATCGTGACGAGAACGGGTTAGAAATGTGGTTAGAGAATGGATTTATGGTGGCTACTCCGAACCTTATACAAAGGAGTATATTAATAATAAATATCGTCGAATATGACGAAGAAGAAAATGAGGAGGAAAAATGAGAGATAAATTTAAGAAGTTTGGAGGTGAAAAAATACCTGACATAGTAGAATACTTAAAAGAGTATATTAGTCATAGTCCTAGCGTTACTATTAGCGTTGGTTGTGACTCGGTTCAAAGGCGTAGAAAGACTGTTTATGCAATTACTATTATGTTATATGATACTGATATCAAGAATGGCGCTCACGTTATATTTTTCCGTGAAAATGTTGAGAAGGTTAGAAACCATTACGATAGATTAAATCGTGAAGGTGAGTTTGCTCTTCAGTTAGCAGATATGCTTAATGCTGAATTGTCTTCTTTCTTTAAAAGAAGAGACTTAGTGGAT
>Ga0114964_10003748_pt1 | contig 10163 bp, 12 predicted proteins | sample C_131016_MF_Meta_FD_92638 | JGI IMG/M metagenome (GOLD analysis project Ga0114964, IMG submission 92638) | Freshwater microbial communities from Lake Croche, Canada to study carbon cycling - C_131016_MF_MetaG | ecosystem: Environmental > Aquatic > Freshwater > Lake | place: Lake Croche, Canada... | reverse complement strand
TTTATCCTTCGCCATCTAGCATGGGTATTGAGGATGGGTATTTAATTGAGAGACACAAACTCCGCCAGCTTGATTTAGAAGCGCTGATTGGCGTTGAAGGGTATGACGACGAGGCCATCCGTATGGTTCTTGACGCGTATGGCCGTGGTGGATTGCAGGAATGGCTGATTGTTGACTCAACAAAAGCTCAGGCCGAAGGTCGTAGTACCGTAGCCGTGATGCAGAACTCAGAACATTTGATTGATGCGCTTCAGTTTTGGGGCCCAGTTTCAGGTCAGATGTTGTTGGACTGGGGCTTAGATGAAGAAGAAGTTCCTGATAAGTCTAAACAGTATTACTGCGAAGCATGGCTCATAGGTGAGTTTGTTATTAAAGCGTCTTTAAATTACCATCCTCTTGGTAAAATGCCCTATTTCAAGGCTTCTTATGAAGAAATTCCAGGAACATTTTGGGGAAACAGCACCTACGACCTCGTTAAAGATTGTCAAGATATGTGCAATAGCGCAGCTCGGGCTCTTTCTAACAATATGGGTATTGCTTCTGGCCCCCAAGTGGTTATTAATGTTGACCGCGTTCCTGCTGGCGATGACATTACCAATCTATATCCTTGGAAAATCCACCAAGTAACTAGCGATCCGATGGGGTCTAGCGCCAAACCGATTGACTTTTTCCAGCCTAGCTCTAACGTACAAGAGTTGCTAACCACATACGAAAAATTCAGTGTATTGGCTGACGAGTATTCTGGCATTCCGCGTTACATGACTGGCAATTCTCCTTCGGGTGGAGCAGGTCGTACAGCGTCTGGTATGTCCATGTTAATGAGCAACGCCAACAAAGCTATGAAGCAGGTTGTTCAAAATATTGATACTAGCGTTATGACTCCATTGTTGGAGCGTTTGTATTTTTACAACATGAAGTATTCTGACGATAATGAACTTAAAGGCGACATTAATGTTGTTGCCCGTGGCGCAATTGGTATTGTTGCTAAAGAAGCCGCGCAAGTTCGTCGTAATGAATTTTTGGCGGCAACGGCTAATCCAATTGATATGCAGATTATGGGTATCGAAGGCCGTGCTACTCTTTTAAGAGAGATGTCCAGAGATTTAGATATGAACCCTGACGAGATTGTGCCGCCAAGAGAAATGTTAAAAGTGGCACAGCAAGTTCAAGCTATGATGCAGCAAGGGCAACCCCCTATGATGCCACCACCAGGTCAACCTCAAGGAAATCCCACCAATAACCAGCAAACGTTGGCTAATGGTGCTCCAATAACAGATAATTTCTAAAGGTTGACAAAGCGCTTTGTTTATTGTACAAACTAGATATATAGGAGTTTCTTATGAAATCATCAAAACCTGATACTCGCGGGTATGCAAGCGGAACAGTATCTACAGGCTTAGGCCCGATGCGTCAAACCCCAGCAGGTAAACCTGCTAACGATAGAGTTGACATGAAGGGCTTGCCCCGCCAAGTTGGCGTCGGTAAAGAGTTTCCTGGCGTTGGTAAGCCTTCAATTAATTCCATTGGAACTAAAAAAGCCATGGGGACAACAATGAAACGCACCGTAAAAGGATAAATCATGGCTCCAAATAAAATGATGGGCAAAGGCGGAGACATGTCGCAAGACAAGGCTCTAATTAAAAAAGCTTTTAAGCAACATGATATGCAAGAGCATAAAGGCGGTAAAGGTACAGCTTTGCATCTTAAAAACGGCGGTAAAGCAAAACTTAACGTTAGTAAAAACCCTGGTCTAGCTAAATTGCCAACACAAGTTCGTAACAAAATGGGTTACATGAACGCTGGCGGTAAAGTTAAGAAATATGCTGGTGGCGGTGAGGCTAGCGAAGAAATATCAGGTTACGGCAATCAAGAAAAAGCTGTTGAAGAAAAAACTACCCCTTCTGCTGCTACACGCAGTATGAAAGGTGCAAGTTCTGAGGGCGGTTCAGAAGCTGTTTCTGAAAAAAAACCTGAGTTTAGTTCTTTTAAAGAAGCTTACGCTTATTATAAAAACCCTAAAAACGGAGGAGAAGGTACTACCTTTGACTATAACGGTAAAAAGATTTTAGTTAAAGATAAAGCAACACCTACAGAATCAGCTAAACCTGCTTCTGGCCCATCTTCTTACGCCGAAATAGAAAAAAATGCTCCCTCTGGAACTTCTGATGCCGCAATGAGAGCAATTAGAGCTAATGCTAAAAATGAATCAAACAAAATGGCTGATTTAGAAAAAGGCACTAGTAGAGGACAAAAAAGTTCAGTAGCAGCACCAAAAATAACTGAGAACAAATCGTCTAGAAAGCCATTTGCACCAGGCGCTGTAGATAATTCTTATTCTGGTTCTAGATTTGCCAGTGGCGGAATGGTTAAAGCTCGTCAGACAGTTAAATCTCTTGGTAAAGCGTGCTAACTAAACCAGATACGCAACAGCTACAAGCTATTGCAAGAATTTCAAGGTCAAGCGATGGAGAGGTTTTGAAAACGTTTCTTCAAACCGAACTCGATCGTTTAACCACAAGTTTGTTGGATACGTCCGACGCAAACACCCCCATAGTCCAGGGGATGGGAAGAGAATGTAGAGACATTCTTATCTTACTTAGGGATTCCCCTGAGTTGGCAGAGAAGATCCGAAAAGCCTAAGGTTTGACCCGGCGGATTGGTTTGTAACACGCCTAAAGCGAAAGCTCGGCATAAGGAGTATTTATGGCATTGCCTAAACAGGTGCAGAGACAGTTAGATGAGATTACTGCGTACGAACAGCAGGTTGCAGATGCTCAAGCAGCAAATGAACCCAAGCCAGACGAAACGCAAGAACAAGAGGATAACAGTCTTAAACCAGTTGAAAATGCCTCGCAGCCAGTAGACAACACTCCAAAACCAACTGGAGACGATGACCCGAATAGCCTGACATGGCGGCAACGCTATCAATCGCTACAAGGTCAGTTCAACAGTCAAGTGCCATCCTTGCAACAGCAGGTACAACAGTTGACGGAAACGGTGGGAAGTCTAAACGCAAAGCTCGAACAGCAAGTGGCGCAACCGCCTAAAGTTGAAGAGCCAAGCGAACTGGTTACGAAAACTGACGTTGATGCTTTTGGTGAAGACCTTGTAGATTTGGCGAGACGCATAGCTAAAGAAGAATTTGGCAAACGCGAATCAAAATATCTAAAGCAAATTGACGCATTGGAAGGTAAACTGACTGAAGCTACAGGCCAAGTCGGTGTGGTACAGGAAACGCAGGCGGCAGCCACGACTGAAAGATTTTTTGAGAATCTTACAAGACAACTGCCCACATGGGAAGAAATTCAGGTAACCCCTGAATGCCAAGAATGGCTCGGTACTAGAATTCCTGGTATTGGGGCAACTTGGAACCAAGCGTTGCAAAACGCTGCTGCGAAAAGAGACATACCCGCCGTCATGGAAGTGTTTGATGCGTTTTTTGAGCGTAATCCAAACATGAACCCTAGAGTTTCAGCTCAAACCCAAACTAATGCTCGACAAGAGTTAAACCGTCAGGTAGCCCCAAGTAAAACTTCTGCTTCTAATCAGCAGGCAACGCAACGACGTATTTATACTGTTAAAGAATATGAACAGGAAAGTATGAAGATCATGCGGTTTATGCAGCAGAATAAGAAGGAAGAAGTCAGGCGCTTGGAGGCAGAACTAGATGCTGCTTTGGCCGAAGGACGGGTAATTCCGTAATTTTGTTGGGGCGGCGTGTTAACAAACTGTAAATTTTTGGAGTCTTAAATGAGCACAATTACACCCGCAGCCGTGATGGCGGTTCAATCGCCTTTCACCACAAGCCCTTCCTATTCAGGTACGTTTATTCCGACCATTTGGTCTAGCAAATTGAACATCAAGTTCTATGCTGCTACGACTTTTGGCGATGTTTCCAACACAAGTTGGGAAGGCGACATCAAAAACATGGGAGATAAAGTTGTTATTAATAACATTCCTACAATCTCTATCAATTCATACACAATTGGTCAGAACTTGAGTTATGAAGTTCCAACACCAAACACTGTTGAGTTGCAAGTGGACAAAGGTTATTACTTTGGCGTAAACGTTTCTGACGTTCTTGAGTACCAAGCTCAGCCTAACTTGATGGACATTTTCACAACTGACGCTGCTAATCAAATGAAGATTGCCGTTGACCGTGAATGTTTCTTGAACGTTATGGCTTCTGGTAATGGCCCTGATGCAGCCAACGTTGGTGCTACAGCTGGTGTATTGAGCGGTAGTTATGCCCTCGGTACAGACGCTAGCCCTGTTGACTTGACAACAACTGTTGATACTGTTTTAACAACTATCACAGCCATGGGTTCAGTTCTTGATGAGCAAAACGTTCCTGAGACAGACCGTTTTATCGTTATTACCCCCATTGAGCGTCAAGCATTGATGTCTTCTAAGCTTGCTCAAGCTTATGTTACTGGTGACTCTGAGTCTATCCTCCGTAACGGTAAGATTGGCCGCATTGATCGTTTCGACATCTATGTGTCTAACTTGTTGCCTAAAGCTGCTGTGAACCAAGATTACTTCGGTAATACTGCTTCTAGCGTGCCAAAGCGTCACGTTATTATGGCTGGCCACAAGTCTGCATTGACTTTTGCATCTCAAATCAACAAGGTTGAGTCTATTCCTAACCCCAATGATTTCGGTACTTTGGTTCGCGGTTTGATTATTTATGGTCGCAAGAACGTAAAGAACACAGCGCTTACTTACGCTATCGTTAAAAACTAATTAAGCCCCCTACGGGGGGTTTTCCTTTTTTATTTTTGGAGATTTATCATGGCAAATTCAGTACAGATTGGTCAGAGCGTTGGTGGTATCGAGGGAGCTACAACTGCTATCGCAGGCGTAGGTACAGCACAGTCTGGTGCAGCGGCTCTTCCTGGCGCAATTAACATTGTTTCAGCAGCTTCTGGTCAAACAGCTTTTGTTTTACCTTCTAACTATCCTTTAAATTGCCCTTTGTATATTATTAATACTAGTGCAGTTGCAGGAGTGGTATACCCAGCTTCTGGCGGTTCTATCAATGGCGGTTCAGCCAATGCTTCTAAAGCTTTGTCTGCTAATGACACATCAGTGTTCATTCAGTACGGCACAAATCTATGGGGTTCCGCACTCGGAGCTTAATAGTAAAAGAGCCCCCTCGGGGGCTCTTTCTGTGTTAATATTTAGCTACTTTTTCTTTGAGGTAGACGTATGGCCACCCTATTAGTCAGTCAACTTTTAACAAACGTTTCTATTCTTTTGCAGGACACAACTAATGTTCGGTGGTCGCAAGCAGAATTGTTGAGTTGGATGAATGATGGCCAAAGAGAGATTGCTCTCTATAAGCCAAATGCGTTTATTATCAACGCTGCTGTTCAACTTGTGGCTGGCACAAAACAAACACTACCTTCCACTGCTGTGTCTTTGATTGATGTAGTTAGAAATCTTGGTACTAGCGGAACAACTCCTGGCCGTTCCATTAGAACGGTTTCTAGAGAAATTTTAGATGCGCAAACACCCTATTGGCATAGCGCAACTGCTGCGGCTGAAGTAATTCATTTTACTTATACTCCTTTGGATTTAAAACATTTTTATGTTTATCCGCCACAACCAGCATCAGGGCAAAATCAAGTAGAGATGGTTTATCTTGCTTCTCCCACAGATGCTACTTTGACATCCACAATTACGCTCGATGATATTTATATCAGTGCGTTAACCGATTACACGCTCTATAGGGCATATAGTAAAGACACCGAGTACGCAGCAAATACCGCTTTGGCGGGCTCGTATTATCAGCAGTTTATGGCTATCATTCAAGGCAAAGCTACCGCTGAAATGGCTAGTAACCCCAATCAGTCTTTGGGATCATTTAATCCTAACGTGCCTGGGTCAGATAAATGAGTTTAACTACTCGTCCTTATACGGATTTTTTACCTTTTGTTTTGCCCCTCGTACCAAATTGTTACGAGGGACAAGCGACTTCAGCTATTCGAAATACGTGTATTGATTTTTGTAGAGACTCATTGTTTTTACAGCAAGACTTAGACGCAATCTCGGTTAGCGCAGGTCAGGGTACATATGATGTTGATGTCCCTACGGGCTATGTTCTTGGGCAGGTGTTAGGCATTTATTATTTGAGCCGTAGACTTGAACGTAAAAGCCAAACCGAATTAGAAAAACTGTACACCCGTAACTGGCAGGTTCTTCAAGGAACCCCGCAAGTTTACACTCAGTTAAACCCAGATCAGATAACACTTGTTTATACTCCGGATTATTCAGTGCTAGGAGCTATTACAGGCCGCTTTTCGTACATTCCCACAAGAGCGTCTACCGCTATTGATGACATGGTGTTTGAGAGGTTTTTAGACGTTATTGTCGATGGAACGGCAAGTCGTTTGATGGCAACTCCTAATCAACCGTATTCCGATGCAACTGCGTCTATTGCCTATCAACGCGTGTTTAGGGATGGATGCCAAAGAGCCTTGCGCTACACGCGTGATGGTATGAACAACGCTCCAATGCGAGCAAGATATAACAGGATTTGGTAATGTCTACATATATCAAACTCGTTCAGGGCGATGTAAATAATCCCCAAGTTCAAGCAACTCTTACGGATGATAATACCGGAGCCGTTATTGATCTTACCACTGGCAGTCCTTCATGTGTTTTAAAGTTTAGAGCCGCTGGTTCAACCACTTTAATTGATACGCTAGCCGGTACTATTACTAATGCGTCCGGCGGAGTTGTAGTTTTTCCAATGGGCACTTTATCAATGGCGGGTGATCCTGGAGATTACGAAGGACAAATTACTGTGACATGGGCGTCTGGTTCAAGAACAGGAAAACAATCTACCTACGCTGTATTGCGTTTTAGATTGGGTGAAGGCTTCTAATGTCAAATACGTACTCGTACATTACTTTAAAAGCGCTGATAAATTCACCAGCGTTAAATGCTACGACGACGTATCAGTTGTTAACCGCGACTCTTATTACAGGTCATTTTGTAGATTTTATTAATTTAGCTGATACGCTTACATCAAGCGATCAACAAGTAGTGTCTTTTGGAAAGTATCTTGATGACGTCTTTAGCGTTTCTGATTATGCTAGTTTAAGTACAGGAAAAACTTTAACGGATTCAATTACGTTAGCGGATGTTTTATCTTTATTGACAACCTTATCAAAAGCTGAGACAGTTACAGCGTCCGATGCAAAAGTAATAGCGTTTACTGGAAGTCAAGCCGATGCCGTAACTGGGGCAGATTCCATAACCAGTATTGCGTTTACTAAATTTCTTGCGGATACTCTAACTTCTAGTGATGCTCTTGTTATTACTTCTGGTGAGTCAAAGCAAGATGCTGTGGCTATTGACGATATCGGTGCTCTTGACCATCCAGTCATGAATATTGGTAAAATTCTTGCAGATACAACAACTTCATCTGATTCAGGTGTTTTGTTTATCCAAGACTATAGCGACATCACGTATTTTTTAGAGGACTATGTCGGGGTATCCCGTACTTTTTAAGGAAACATTATGAACATGAACGAATCTTTGCAAATTATTGGTAAGCTCCGCATAGTCTTGACAGATGCTCAAGGTCGTGTAAAAGAAGATCAGTCGGTTAACAACACAGTTATGACCGTTGGTAAAACTTTTATTGCGTCCCGCATGGCAGGAGTTGCAAGCACCGTGATGACGCACATGGCTGTAGGTTCTGGAACTACCAATCCAACTGATCCTGCTCAAACAACTTTGGCTACTGAACTTGGTAGAGTAGCTTTGGGTACATCAGGCGGCTCGCCTTCTTCCAATGTCGTTACCTACTCAGGAACATTTGGCGCTGGTACTGGCACAGGATCAGTTACCGAAGCTGGTATTTTTAACGCATCAAGTGCGGGAACAATGCTTTGCCGAGTAGTTTTTGGGGTTGTAACTAAAGGGGCAAGCGATACAATGGCTGTTACTTGGACTGTAACGGTGAACTAATCTATGAGTACAATTGTTACCCGATCTGGTAAAGGCTCTCCTCTAACAAATAACGAGGTAGATGCTAATTTTACAAACTTGAATACTGACAAAATTCAAGTGACGGGTACACCCACGACTGGTCAGGCAGTTATTTGGAACGGTAGTGCATGGGTTCCTGGGGCAAGTGCAACCTATCCTGGGGCAGGTATTGCTAACTCTACGGGATCAGCTTGGGGTACTTCTTATGGAACTTCAGGAGCTAATTCCGTTGTTCTTAGAGATGCTAATCAAAATATTGTTGCTAACTCAATAAGTGAAACATATTCAAATGTAGCTGCTGCGGGTACGACAACAGTTCTTACTGTTGCCTCAGGGCCTAATTATGTTGTTACTGGTTCTGGAGGGCAGACTTATCAATTGCCCGATGCCACTACTTTACCTAATGGCATAAATTACACATTTAATAATAATCAAAGTTCCGGAACTATTATTGTTAAGAATAATTCATCAACTACTGTAGCTACAATTCAATCGGGCGGGTATGTAGATGTTATTTTGTTGTCTAACGCTACAGCAGCGGGTTCTTGGGACGTTCACGCCTCCACACCTTCTAATGTTTCTTGGTCAACCAATACGTTTGATTACGCGGGTTCAATTACTTCTGCTACTTGGAATGGTGCAACAGTAGCTGTTAACCGAGGTGGTACTGGAGCTACAACAGCTCAAGGTGCAATTAATACTTTTGCTGGTGCAGTAACTAGCGGGTCTTACCTTCGCGGTAACGGTACTAACGTAGTCATGTCTACGATTCAAGCTGCCGATGTTCCAACGTTAAATCAAAATACAACTGGTACAGCAGCTAACGTAACTGGTACGGTTGCCATCGCCAATGGCGGTACTGGACAAACAACAGCTAACGCTGCGTTCAATGCTTTGATTCCGGCTCAAGGGTCTAACTCAGGTAAGTTCCTAACAACAGATGGATCAAATACATCTTGGGCAACTGTAACCGCTGGCGTTTCTCAAATTGTTGCTGGAACAAACGTTACCCTATCTCCTACAGGCGGTACTGGCGTTGTTACTATTAATGCCGCAAGCGCAACAGCTTCTTATGTAAGAACAGCATTTACAGCAACCTCTGGTCAAACTTCATTTACTGTGGCATACACAGTCGGATACGCTGAAGTATTTTTAAATGGTGTTTTACTTAATAGTACAGATTACACAGCGTCTAGTGGAACTGCAATCGTATTAGCATCAGGAGCGTTAGTTGGAGATATTGTCGAAGTTATTGCTTATAACACTGTCGCTATTGGCTCTCTTACTTCAACTGGTGTCCTCGGCGGAACATCTGGTCAGTTATTAACTTCAAACGGTACAAACAGTTATTGGGCTAATGCACCTGTAACATTACCTAGTCAATCAGGTTTAGGCGGTAAGTTTTTAAAGACAGACGGATCAAATGCTTCTTGGAGCGCATTACCATCTAATTTGCCAGTATTAAATTATTCTGGCTCAACCATTAGTGTATCGGTAGCAAACGGATCATTACCTGTACTAAATTACAGCGGTTCAACAATTAACGTAACTGTGAGTTAAGGAATAATATGACAGCACGATATCCTCTGGTGCTTAACGCCACCACAATTCAAGAGATTCAAAGTACAGATACAATTAATTTAACATTAGGAGTTAACCTTCCTATTTCAACAGGCGTGAGTGGTCTTGGAACTAATGTAGCAACATTCTTGGCAACTCCATCCTCGGCTAATTTAATCTCTGCTGTAACAGATGAAACAGGTTCTGGTTCTTTGGTGTTTGGAACAACACCTACATTAACTACTCCAGCTATTACAAATCCAACCATCACTAATTATGTGGAAACGCTTTATGCAGCCAACACATCAACTGCAATCGCAGTTGCATTGACAAATGGTACGGTTCAGCAGTTAACTTTGACAGGTAATGCGACTATAACAATGCCAACTGCGGTGGCGGGTAAGTCTTTTATTATCATGCTCAAGCAAGATGCAACAGGTTCTCGGACAGTTACTTGGTCAACGGTAGTATGGGGTGGAGGAACAGCTCCTACAATCACATCAACAGCATCTAAACAAGATATTTATTCTTTCTTTAGTGATGGAACAAATTGGTATGGTGCAACTATTGGGCAGAACTACTAATGTTTGGCGCATCTAAAT
>Ga0114964_10003747_pt1 | contig 10167 bp, 12 predicted proteins | sample C_131016_MF_Meta_FD_92638 | JGI IMG/M metagenome (GOLD analysis project Ga0114964, IMG submission 92638) | Freshwater microbial communities from Lake Croche, Canada to study carbon cycling - C_131016_MF_MetaG | ecosystem: Environmental > Aquatic > Freshwater > Lake | place: Lake Croche, Canada... | reverse complement strand
GGCAAAACGTCCAACCCCCATTGACTGAAGGCTGTTTGAGCGCCAGCGCAAGAGCCAGCGCAAGCTCAGCGCGTGGTTGCGTTTTCCCGCAACCTTGGCTCATCCTCCCCCATACCCATGAGCGTGTTCGAATGGATCAGGTCTTGGGCTGTGGCTGGCGACTTTTTGTGAGTGAAACTGCCGATGCACAATGGGACAAAGTGGTGTTAAATGAGTCCTTGAATGTGCGAGTGATTCGTTGGGGTGAAGGCGCTGCCCAAGAATGCGATGGTGTGGTCAAGGCTTGGTTTGAAAAAGAGGGCGTGCAAGCGGCTCTGGTCAGGCCCGATCACATCGTATTTGGCACCTATGGTGAGGCCACGACTGAGGGTCGTCTCGCATTGGAGTCGTTTGCAAGTGACCAACAGGTGCTGGCGCGATTTTTTGCCTGATGGTGCTTCGTAGGGCTCACTGATTCGCCGACCAGGGTCTCAAGTCAAGGTGAAGAGCTCTTGCACATTCAAGACTTGATTTTTCTTCATCATCTTGAAAGGTTCACGCCATGAATGCCATTGACCGTTTCTTTGCACGCTCATGTTGGAGCGCCCATCGCCTTGCAAGACTGACCGCTCAATGCCTCAAGACCATGCTCCTGGGGGTGGTGCTCGGTGGTGTGCCCATGGGATCCTTTGCTCAGAGTTGGCCAGACAAGCCCGTGCATTTTGTGCTCTCACAACCTGCAGGTTCAGGGCCAGATACGATTGCACGCTATTTGGCTGAGAAGCTCAGCAAGACCTGGGGTCAGAGCGTCATCATTGACAACAAACCCGGCGGTCAAAATGTGATCGGTGCCCAAGCGGTGGCCAGAGCGGCGAGCGATGGCTATACGTTTTACTTTGCCACCACCGCGGCCTTGGTCTCCAACCAATTTTTGTTCAAATCTTTGCCGTATGACGTACAACGCGACTTCACCAGTGTCGCCTTTGTCGCCAACAGCCCCTTTGGTCTTTTCGTCAAGGCTGATTCAACGCTGTCTTCGCTACCCGATTTCATTGCCAAATCCAAGTCAAGTCCCACGCCCATCTCGATTGCCAATGAAGGACCGCGCACCTTTGGTGGCATCATTGCCCGGCTTTTGAACGCCAAGGCACAGACGCAATCCAATTTGGTGTCGTATTCCTCGGTCGGTGTGGCTGTGCAAGACGTGTTGGGCGGGCATGCCGATGCGGCCCTGGTGGACTTGGCGTCCAGTGCGCAATTGGTCAAACAAGGGCGACTGCGCCTCTTGGCGGTGACCTCGGCCAAGCGTGTCCCAGGGTTTGACCAAGTCCCAACGCTTGCTGAGAGTTTGCCTGGGTTTGAGATGGTGGGCTGGTTTGCCGTGGTCGCACCCGCCGGCACACCGAGTGCCATTGTGGACAAACTCAATGCTGAGATCAATTCGCTTTTACAGTCCCCAGAGGTCTCGGAACACATGTCAACCATTGGCCCCATCGCCACTCCCATGGGATCTTCTGCCAAGCTTGATGCATTTTTGAAGTCTGAAAACGAACGCTGGGCCCAAGTCTCCAAAGAAATTGGCTTGTTGCCAGAATGAATCAGCGTCACGAGGCATGACGCCCGGACTGTCAATTCTTCAACTCAATTGGGCGGTTCAAAGGTGACGCTGATCAAGGATGGCACCGGCCCTGTGTCAGGTCTTGGCAAAGGTTTGGATTGGGATTTGATTCGAGTCAGCGTGTCTTCGACATCCTTGTCCCAATCGGGGTTGCCGCTGTGTTTTTCAAAAGTCCAAGAACTGATTTTTCCATCAAAGGTTTGTACGTTCACAATACAAACAGGTTTCTCAGGATAGGGTTTTTTCTGGCTGGTAAAGCTTTTGAAAAAATCTTGAAGTTTTCCCGCATAGTTGGGATTCAGGCTGCTGCCCGTTCCTTGGCCATTGGACAAATTGGTTGACCGCGCCGACTCGGTGCTCATGCCGGGTGTTTTGCTCTGGACGAAGTTCAAGTTCTCCTGGACTCGGCGCTCTTGGTCTTTGGCTTCTTGAGCACGTTTTTTCTCGGCGTCTTTGGCAGTTTGCTTGGTCAACTCTTTGGCCTTCTCTTTTTCTTTTGCTTTCTCAATCTTTGCTTTTTCAATTTTTTCTTTTTCAAGCTTTTCTTTTTCAAGCTTTTCTTTGAGTGCCTTTTTCTCTACAGCTTTTTTTTCTTCTTGAAGAATCTTGTCTTTTTTGAGTTTTTCAATGCCCAACTCGGCTTGAGAAAGCGCTGGGGCGGGGGGCTTCGCCATGGGTGTGGGTTTTGGGGGGGGCTCAGGCTTGGTTTGAGGTGTGGGCTCAGGCTCAGGCTCGGGTGTCACGACGGCAGGTGGGGGGGCTTGCAAAGTGAGGTTGGGGATGTTGGACCACAATTCGGCAGTGGACGACTCGAGCTCGGCTTGCTGATGCCAAGGAATGCCCCGAGTCAATGCCACCAAAAGCAAGAGGTGCACGCCCAAGGCAAGCACAAACGCGCGAGCACTGGGCTCGCTCACAGGCGGTAGAAATAGGTCCTTGTGCTCAGAAGAGGTCATGGGGGCAGTGAAGTCAATGGCAACTCTGGGGCTCACATTTTGGTGACTTGCACCGACAAGCCCACCCGCTTGACGCCTTGGCGCTGCAAGCTGTCCAAGACCTTGATCACCTCTTCGTAGGGCAAGGACTTGTCGCCAAAAATTATCACTGGGGTGTTGTCGCTGCCCGCTTGCAAGGCCAAAGTCTTGGCACCCAATTCGGTGGCATCGACTTCTTGGGTGCTGTCATCACTCTTGGTTGAGTTGCTCATGAAGATGTGGTGATCGGCTTTGAGCTCAATGCGGATGACCCCATCGGGCGCGCTTGATGCTTTGCCAACACTGGGTACATCGATGACGCTGGTGGTGATCAAGGGCGCCGTCACCATGAAGATGATCAAGAGTACCAACATCACATCGATGAAGGGCACCATGTTGATCTCATTGATGGTTCGGCGTCGAGAGCGAGTTCGAGATGGGCCAGAAGCCATGGGTCAAGCCTTTAGAGATGGGGTGAAACGCGAAGGGTCAAGGTCGGATGTCCTCGGGCCGTGTGAAGGTCTCAGTGTGGCGAGGTGTTGAGCGCTTGCGCGCCTTGAGCACCCGTGCCCACATTGCGCTGCAATATATTGCTGAACTCTTCCATGAAGGTCTCAAGTTGGATCGACACCCGATCAATGTCCCTGGCAAAGCGGTTGTAGGCCAACACTGCAGGAATCGCTGCAAAAAGCCCGATGGCCGTAGCCACCAAGGCTTCGGCGATGCCGGGTGCGACTTTGGCCAAGGTGACTTGTTGCATGGCTGCCAATCCTGTGAAGGCGTGCATGATGCCCCAAACCGTGCCAAAGAGACCTCCATACGGTGAGACCGAGCCCACCGACGCCAAAAATGACAAGGACGATTCGATCACATCCATCTCACGCTGCAAGCTCGCCCGCATCGCGCGCGATGCCCCATCCATCAAGGTGTTGCTGTCGCTGATGCGGCGCTCCCGCAGTTTTTGATACTCCCGCATGCCACTGGCAAAGATGCGCTCCATGGGCCCGCAAGTTCGCGCGTTGAGTGTGGCGGCATTGAAGAGTTCATTCAAACTCTTGCCAGACCAGAAGTCGCGCTCAAAGGCTTCGTTGAGTGCATTGACGCGTCTTAGAGCGAAGAATTTTCTAAAAATGGCCGACCAACTGATGACCGACACGAACAGCAAAATGGCCACCACGAGTTGAACGACCATCGAGGCGTTCAGGAGCAAGGTGACAATGGATAAGTCTTGGTTCATTCGAATTTTTCCAAAATGGTCTGCGGAATTCTGCTGGGCTTGAAGGTGTGGGTGTTGACCCAACCAATGCGGATGCGTCCCTCGCACAGCAAGGGACCGCAAGGTGACTTGGCGTTGGACTGGTCTGATGACATTTTATAGGCCTCTTGCACCACCACCAAGCTGGCGCGCCCTTTCTCGACCAAACGGGCGCTCACCTGCAACTGATCGTCCAGTCTTGCAGGGGCGAGGTATTTGAGTTGTGTCTCGCTCACAACGAACATGCCTTGGATTTCCTCTTTGAGCGCATGCTGCTCAACCCCCAAAGCACGCAGCCACTCGGTGCGAGCACGTTCAAAAAATTTCAAATAATTGGCGTAGAACACGATGCCTCCTGCATCGGTGTCTTCCCAATACACCCGCACTGGCCAACTGAAACTCATGCGTTCTCCAAGACGTGTTTGATGCGTTGTACAGCACTCTCGAGTTCCGGCAAGGCACTGGCAATCGACCAACGCACAAAGTGCTCTGTCTCATGGCTGCCAAAGTCTCGCCCTGGTGCGAGTGCAATGTGGGCGCGTTTCATGAGCGCAAAGGTGAAGTCCCAGCTGTTGTTCACCCCGAACTTGTCGTAGAGGGCGCGGCAGTCGCTCCAGACATAAAACGCACCATCGGGCGAGAGCGGCACGCCAAAGCCCAATTCCCGCAAAGCGGGCACCAAGAAGTCTCGGCGAGCCTTGAAGGCCAAGCGTCGCTCTTCAAAAAGCGCCAAACTCTCTGGCTCAAAACAAGCCAGTGCTGCATGTTGCGCAATGGTGCTGGGACAGATGAAGAGGTTTTGTGCTAAGCGCTCAAGGCTTGGGACCAGGGCAAGTGGGGCCACCATCCAGCCCAATCGCCAACCCGTCATGCTGAAGTATTTGGAAAAGCTGTTGATGCTGATCACTCGCTCATCCAGTGCCAATGCTGTTTGCGACAGATCCTCCTCAAAGGACAAACCCAGGTAGATTTCATCCACCAAGGTGATGCCGCCTTTGGCTTGGACATAGTCGTGAATCGCCGTCATGGCCGAGCCAGCAATCGAAGTGCCAGTGGGGTTGGAGGGGGACGCGAGCAACACCCCCCGCGTGCCAGACTGCCAGTGGTGGGCGACTTGTTCTGGACTCAATTGATAGCGGTCTTGCGCGGTGGTGGGCAGCAGCGTGGCGTGCCCATTGGCGGCGCTCACAAAATGGCGGTTGCACGGGTAACTGGGGCCGGGCATCAAGATCTCGTCGCCCGACTCGATCAAGGTGAGGCATGCCAGTTGCAAGGCTCCAGAAGCGCCAGCCGTCACGATGATGCGCTCGGGCTCGACTCGAAGACCAAAGCGTTGAAGATACCACTGTGAGATGGCCACCCTCAAAGCCATGAGCCCAGTCGCTGGGGTGTACTGGGTTTGGCCTGCGCGAATGGCCGCAACCGCTCGATCTTGCACGAGGGGGGCGGCAGTGAAGTCGGGCTCGCCAATGTTCAAAAAGAGCATGGGCCAATCGTGCCCTGCGAGATCTTGGGCCATGCGCTGGGCAGCCTTGGCCACTTCCATGACAAAAAATGGCTCAATGCGTTGCGCGCGTTGGGTGATTCTCATCGTGGATGGGACCTGGGAAGAGTCATGCTGGGGCTGGTCAGGGGCGTTTCAGGCCTGAGCCCCTGATTGGATTTCGCTGGCCCTCAGAGTCAACGCAATTTTATTGAGGACGGCATTGACGTATTTGTGTCCATCGGTTCCACCAAACGATTTGGCCAACTCAATGGACTCATTGAGCACCACACGCCAAGGCACGTCCAAGCAATGCTGGAGCTCGTAGACACCAAGCCACATCACCGCTCGTTCAATGGGGGAGAGGTCGGCCAAGGGACGGTCGATGAGCGGGGTGATGAGCGCGTCAAGCGCATCGCGCTCAGCCGCACAGCCGTGCAAGATGGCGCGGTAGTGGTTGAGATCGGCTTTTTTGAAGCCCACCAAATCCTGCGTAAAGAGATCAATCTCGGTGGGATCATTGTTGGAGACGATCAGTTGATAAAGGGCTTGGAGCGCGAATTCGCGCGAACGTGTGCGGGCACTCTTGTGGGTCTTGGAACTTTTGGGACTTGAATCGTCCATCCCCGCTTGAGCACCCAGGGGGTGAGCAGTCTCGCTTGGGAGTTGCTCGGTGGCCAAGGTTTTGCTGGTGGGGTGTTCGGTGTGTTTCACGCCCAAGTCTCCAAGAGGAGAACCATCTCCAAGGCCACCAACGCAGCTTCTTGGCCTTTGATGGTTTGTCGGGCCTTGGCTTGCTCTGCATTTTCGGTGGTCAAAATCGCGTTGGCAATCGGAATGTGAAAATCCAAGGCCACTTGACTCACTCCGGCGCAGGACTCTTGGCTCACCAACTCAAAGTGAAAGGTCTCGCCGCGAATCACACACCCCACAGCCACCAAAGCGTGAAAGGTTTGGGGTTCGTCCATTTGCGCCAGGGTTTGCAAGGCCAATGGAATTTCCAAAGCACCCGGCACCTCGATGAGGGTGATGTTGCTCTCGAGCACCCCACGCGCCAAGAGTTCATGCACGCAGGCGTTTTTGAGCTCATTGGTGATGTCTTCGTTAAAGCGCGCTTGCACGATCCCAATTCTCAACGCCTGGGCGTCATCGGGAGATATCTTCAACTCAGTGCGATGAGACCTCTCGCTGCTCGAGAGCAAGTGCTCGGGCAAGGCGCTGCGCGCTGGCTGCTCGGTGGATGAGGTGCTGTTGGGGTTGCGTGCAAACATGGAGTCTTCCTTGATAGGCCTTGAATTGATTAACAGATGTTGTGATGACGTTCAATGTTGGCTCGACCGCAGGGAATCTGCTTTTGAGGAGAGCTTTCGAGTCGCTAGGTTGGGAGTGTCTTGGTGACTTACTGGGGTGCAGGACTCTCTTGGGTTTTTGTCAGGTATCCCTTGATCTCCAAGCCATAACCCGCCATGCTGGGCATGCGCCTGGGGTGACCCATCAAGCGCATTTGATGCACACCGCAGTCTTTGATGATTTGTGCGCCCACGCCGTAGGTTCTGAGGTCCATCTGGCCTCTCACTGGAGCTTGTGACGATTGGGCTGTGCCTTGAAACTGGGCGAGAAGCTGCTCGGCGTTTTCACCAGCGTTCAATAGCACCAAGACGCCAGCACCTTCGGCCGCGATGCGGGCCATGCTCTCATCCAAGCCCCAAGAATGCATGCGGCGATTGGGCTCGAGCAAGTCCAGGACTGAGAGCGGCTCGTGCACGCGAACGAGCACTTCATCCATGGGCTTCCATTGTCCTTTGACCAGGCTCAAGTGGATTCCGCCCGAGGGATGGTCTTGGTAGGCGTGGGCCATGAACACCCCGTGCTGGGTGTGGAGTTCGCGAGAGTGCAACTTGTGCAACAAGGACTCGTTGCTCGCACGGTATTGAATCAAGTCAGCAATGGTGCCGATGTGCAGTTGGTGCTCTGCGGCAAAGCGCTGCAAGTCCGGTAGCCTCGCCATGGTGCCGTCGTCGTTCATGATCTCACAAATCACCGACGCGGGTGAGTGCCCGGCCAAGGCCGCAAAATCACAACCTGCTTCGGTGTGGCCAGCTCTCATGAGCACGCCGCCTTGCACCGCTTGCAGCGGGAAAATGTGTCCGGGTTGCACCAAGTCGCTGGCAGTGGAGGTGCGCGCCACTGCGACTTGGATGGTCCGAGCTCGATCGGCCGCAGAGATGCCCGTCGTCACGCCCGTCGCCGCTTCAATGGAGACGGTGAATGCTGTGGCATAAGCCGTGCCGTTGTGCGCGGCCATGGGGGGCAACTTCAAAAACTCACACCGCTCCTTGGTGAGGGTCAAGCAAATGAGGCCACGACCAAACCGGGCCATGAAATTGATGGCCTCAGGGGTCACACAATCGGCCGCCAGGACCAAGTCGCCTTCGTTTTCTCGGTCCTCTTCATCGACCAAAATCACCATGCGGCCTTGTTTCATGTCTTCGATGATCACCTCCACGCTGGAGATGGGGGTGAGTGGGGTGGGTGAGGCGCTGGGGTTGCTCATGTCTTGCTCAGGTTGGGGTCGACTTGCAGGCTGCGGTGCACGTAACGCGCCACGGTGTCGATCTCGATGTTGATGGTGTCGCCCACATGGCTTTCTTTGAAAGTGGTGTGCTCAATGGTGTGGGCAATGATGTTGATGCTGATCTCGACACCGCTTGGGGTGTCGATCACTTGGTTGATGGTGAGGCTCACTCCATTCAAGGTGACCGAGCCCTTGTAGGCGAGGTAACAAGCGAGCTCCAAAGGGGCCAAGACCTTCAAGGTCCAACTCTCACCGGTGGGCTCAAACTGCACGATGCGGGCGGTGGCGTCCACGTGGCCGGAGACCAAATGCCCGCCCAAGCGGTCCATGGCGCGCAAGGCTTTCTCCAAATTGACCCATCGCTTTTGCGTCAAGCCGTGGGTTTTGGCCAATGATTCGGCTGAGATCTCGATGTCGAAATGGCCGGCTTCTACATTCAAGGCGGTGACGGTCATGCAAGCACCGTTCAAGGCGATGCTGTCGCCCAAACCGACATCGTCCAAGTAGCCACTTGGGGCTTGCAAGGTGAGGCGTTTGCCGTGCGAGGCGTCGGTGCCCAAATCTTGAACATTGATGATGTGGCCAAGGCCAGTGATGATTCCAGTAAACATGATGGGTATTTTCGCTCAGAACATGTGGTGAATGGGTCTCAAGGCCGACTATATTGTGCCTTGCTTCATTTCTTATCGGGGGGAGTGGGGTGATGGGGGGGGGTGCGCCCCGTTGGGCATCTCGGTGGGGGTGGGGGTCGCACGCTTGACACGGGCTCGGATGCGCAAGTCCACGCCCACCGGGTCCACGGACTGCCACTCGAGCTCCAAAGCCTGGTGCAAATCACTGAGCGCGGGCATGACACTCATGGGGCGCCCGGGGCCCAACCATTTGGGTGCCAAGTAAATGAGAAGTTCGTCGATCAATTGCGCCTCAAGCATGGCCCCGTTGAGCCGAGCGCCTGCCTCGATGTGCACTTCATTGATCTCACGCAAGCCCAAGTCACGCGCCATGAAGCCCAGGTCCACTTTGCGCGCAAGAGCGCGTGTTGGGGGTGAATGGGGTCCCAATTGGGGCACCAGTGAAGAGGATTGGCCCACCACTTGGACGCCACGCAAACGCAATGCGTCAAGCTTGGTTTGCAAGGCCTGCATTCTTTGCGCTGCATCCGACTGCGGTGGGTTGTGCAGTGTGCCCAAGGCGTTTTGGGATTCACTTGGTGAGGGGCTTTGGCCAGCGTGGGGGATGTGGGTGATTTGATGGCTGCTCGGGTCAATCACCAAGGCGCAGTAGATGATCACTTCTCTGTCAACGTCCAAGACCTGTGCGTTCAAGGGAAACTGCAGTTGACTGTCCACCACCACGAGCTTGGGTTGGCGTGGTGTTGTGATGCCACGCACATCCAGCCTGGGTTGGTCTTGGAGCAAGGTGCCAATGCCCGTCAAAATGGCACAAGAGCGGGCCCGCCAGTGGTGACCATCTTGGCGAGCATCTGCGCTGGTGATCCATTGACTCACTCCGTTTTCAAGGGCGGTTTGACCATCCAAAGAGGACGCGATTTTGCTCCAAAACCAGGGTCGCTTGAAGTTCATGCGTTGGAGAAATCCAATGTTCATCTCCTGGGCTTCTAAGCCCAACAGACCGACCTGGACATCAATGCCATGAGCTCTGAGGCGTGCAATTCCTTGGCCTGCCACCAAGGGGTTGGGGTCGAGGAGACTCACAAACACCTGGGCCACTTGCGCTTGGATCAGGGCGTCACAGCACGGTGGTGTGCGCCCGGTGTGTGAGCATGGCTCCAAAGTGACATAAACGCGAGCACCCTTGGCACTCAGGCCCCGAGACTCCACGTCTTTCAAGGCCATCACCTCGGCGTGAGAAAACCCCACCCTTTGCGTATGGCCTTTGCCCAAAAGTTCGCCCTCTGCGCTCACGATCACGCAACCGACTCTGGGGTTCGGTGAGGTGAGGTAAAGCGCCTCTTGGGCCTGGGCCAAGGCCAAGCGCATCCAAGTCAAGTCTTGTTCACTGAAAGGCGTGTGCAAAGTCTCGTGGGCGGTCATGGGCGAAGGTGGTGGGAGGGTGCAAAGGGCAAGTGTTGCCAGTGTTGAAGGTGTTTGCTGTGACTTGGGCCGTTGGAGATGACATAAAAAAAGCAGAGAAGCACTTATTTGCGAAATTCGTCCACCACGCTTTTGAACTCATCGATGTCTTCAAAATTTCGGTAGACACTGGCAAACCGCACGTACGCGACTTTATCGAGTTTTCTGAGCTCGCGCATGACGAACTCTC
>Ga0114964_10003745_pt1 | contig 10170 bp, 9 predicted proteins | sample C_131016_MF_Meta_FD_92638 | JGI IMG/M metagenome (GOLD analysis project Ga0114964, IMG submission 92638) | Freshwater microbial communities from Lake Croche, Canada to study carbon cycling - C_131016_MF_MetaG | ecosystem: Environmental > Aquatic > Freshwater > Lake | place: Lake Croche, Canada... | reverse complement strand
CTGTAAATCAATTCTCGATGAAAAGCGCATCTGGCAGGAGGGGTGGCGGAGAACCAAGGGCTATCCGTTTTCGTATGTGGGAGATGCCAAAGGAGATCTTGTGAAGGCAGAGGCTGACTGGAGCCTACTTCAAACAGATAAGACCACAGAAAAGACAATGGAGGACCTACCTGATCTGAGGGGGCGTCTGGAGATCCTGTTAGAGCTCAAAGACTACAGGGAGAAGATTGCCGTCCTGGAGAAGCACGAACAGGAGTATCCCAAGGTGGAGAGCGCATGGAAGGCCTGTCTAAGGGATCTCCTTAATTATACCACGCTGGTCAAAGAGTATGAGACATTTCCCTTTAATCCTGCTTGTAGCGCCTGTAAGGCTCAGCCGTGGAAGATGGCCTTGGAGGATGCGAAGATACAGAAGGGCCTTCTCACGGAGGAACGGAAGCAATTGAAGCCTCAAATGGATGCCTATGATGAGGAGTTCTCAGGCTTGGAGGAGATTCAGCAGTTGTTGAAGGTTCAGAGGGAGGGTCTTCGAGAGAGACTCTGGCTTGAAGAACAGATTCAGGCCATTCAACACATGGCCAAGAAGGAGGTTTTAGGAAAACAGATTGAACTTCTGCGAAATGTGTGTCAGTTCCAAGACGAATCCATTGTCTGGAATCAGAAGGAACGGGACACTCTGCTTCGGCTTCGCACCTTGTTGAAAGAAGCCATTGAACGGGCTAGTCAGTGGCTCAAATGGTATCAGTGGCAGGTCAAAGAACGACTCGGGAACGTAGAAAGCAGTATTCGACAGGCGGAGTATCAGGACAAACGTCAAAGGCTCATTGAGATTCGGGATGCCTTTGAACCTTGGCTCCAAGAACAGCGCCTTGTCCAAGAACGCCAAGAACTCCAGATGTCTGTGGGGCGCATACGAGAGGAGCTACAGAGGCTCGCATTAGCAGACGGAGAAGCGGTCCGTCTGGCGCTCAGAGAGATCGATCACCGTCAAGAACTCCTTAAGATCTTATCTGCAGGATTCAAGGGCTACCGCGAATGGCTCTACAAGGCCAAGTTGGGCCCCCTGTTACAGGAGGCCGTTTCAGGCCTCTTGGAACAGATGTGTGAAGGAAGACCCCTGTTCTTGGAGCCTGAATGGCTGGGGACCATCGACACCTTCTCTTGGTTTCTACGTGACGGTGCCAGTCGCACGATTATTGAGAAGGCGAGTGGCTTTCAACGATTCATTACAGGAATGGCCATGCGCATAGCCATGAGCCATCTGGGGATCTGTAAGGTGGCGTATGAGAACTTGATTATTGATGAGGGATTCACAGCCTGCGACGGTGAAAATCTGGAGAAAGTGCCTGCCTTTCTCAAGAAGCTCTTGGCAGACAGGTTGTACAAGGGAGTCATGCTTGCGACCCATTTGGAGGACCTGAAGATGTGCGGAGACAAGCAGGCAGGCATTGATCGCGATGGACTTACAGGACTTGCCAAACTTGTGGGCGGAACCTATGTGTCGATAGCTCCTACGAAGATCAGTAAAAAGACTAAAAAATAGTAATGAAACTATGATTCCAGTAGATCCGCCATCTGTTCCCAGGTAAGCCCCTCTTTAATAGCCTCCTCTAATGACACCTCCTTTGACTCGGTCGTTGTCGTGACAGGAGAAACCACTGTATTTTTTGATTCAGAAGCTATCATAACAGCTGATGAACTTCCTGCGGGTATAACCACTGTATTTTTTATTGCCACAGGCTTTGGCTCAGGTCGCTTGTCCGTCTTCACAAAGGCCACAAAGTCCTCCTCCTCTCCTTCCAGCAGGGGCATCATAGCTTCGAAGGGATTGAAGGCCACGGGCTTAAACTCGGGGAACATCACATGGCTCGTTTCCACGCCCGAATAGATACCCATTGCCATACGGAAGAGACCACGTCGACCTCCGCGCCCCATCATCTGCCAGACCAGTGCGTTGGGTAGAACTTCCAGAGGCTCTCCCTTCACTGCGCCCTGGACCCAGACTGTCTTGAAGGGGAAGTTCACACCTGTCGCATAGGACTTACAGGAGAGCACGACGAGCGGATGCTTGCTAATGAGGAACTGGCAGATGTAGATGAACGCAGGATTGAGCAACGCATTGTTGAAGAGAACCCCGCACTCGATGCCCAGCAGAATGGGATGGTCATAGCTGATCTCGTAGCTGAACTCCATGTCCTCATTCTCCAAACGACTCGTGGGCCACGGCATATCAATCCTGTGCGTCTCCTGAATCCCTGTACGTTCATGTCGGCGTCTGTCTGAATTCCACCTGGTCCAGTGGCGCGTCTCCTGAATATTGTCATAGGAAGCAAACTCGGGCCCAAAGGCTGTCATAAGAGGGAAGGTCCCCGTCTGCTTCCTCTGAAAGCCGAGCTCTGTCTCAATAAGGTGTTTGATCTCCTTCATGATCGCTCCGTTGGAATACGAAGAGATCTTGATATTCCTGTGAATAGTGTACTCAGGCCTCAGACAAACAGTGTCATACGTCCTGTACTGCTCCTCAATATGCTCCTTGCGCTTTCGGATACGATAGGCCTCCGTAAGATTGGCACCGAACTTGGTATTAAAGGCTTCGAGACGGACAGGGTCGGGCGTGGGCTCCACGTAGGCCTGATCGAACTTGAGAAGGCGAGGAAGGAACTTACTGGTAAACAGACCTTCACGCTGTTTCCTGCGATTCTCACTATGCTTCTCGGCCTCCTCCGAAGACCCCCCACCTTCTTCCTCGCCAGGAAGATCCTCGAGCGCCTGGAAGTACTCCTCAATAATGACCTGATCATCTTGAAAGTTGCCATAGACCATCGCATTCTCCTCCAGGATAAGATCCATAAAGAGTTGCTTATGAAGCGCCAGGCACTGGCGAGGATCTGACTTGAACATCAGCAAGGGCTTGTGCTCATCGTTCAGGGCCCTCAGTGTTGTAATGATCTGATAGGGGGTCAGCTGATCCCCCTCCAAGGGCGTTGGCTTGAGAAGCGTAGCCAGGATCTCGGGAGGCTGAGTCGCCACATGCTTGAACACAGACTCCTCGATGGCCTCCACATCATCAAGGGAGGGCACATGAGGCTTGGTTTCATCAATGCGAGGATAGCTAGGAACTTTCTGGTACAGACGGAGAAGCTCGCTTGGCACAAGCCCTGGATGACGAAAGGTTGGACTGGTAAGCGTTTCTAAGCGCAGATGATCCAAGGGATTAACCGTCACCAGGTTAACCTTCTGACTGCCCTCGTCGATCCGAAAGACCAGGCGACGCTGGTTGAAGAAACGCTTCTTCAAGTGAACGGCGAACAGGGGTTGATTGACAATTTGGCGCATTCTCTCGGCGACCTCGGGCCCATTGCGAAGAGTGGCCGTCATGGCAATTATAGGAAGAGATCGTATGGCCGCCCAGTAGAGAATGTACTGGTAATAGACGCCGTGTTCGGGATCCTGGATGTTGTGGAACTCGTCCAGGACCACACACTGAAAGGCACTCAACTCCTTGGAACGAAGGAGCTCGTAGATCCGTCGAGGTTGGCCGATGACAATGTTGTCCTTTTGACGAGGAAAGCGCCTGTAGGGCCTTGATGAATCATTGATCTCCTGGCGCACATTGCGTTCCTGAACCCCTTTCCGTCGTTCTGAATCTGTCAACGTCGCCACCACAATGCTGGTAAACTGCTCCACCAAGGGCTTCTCAGGCATCACGTACAGGACATTCTCATAGATGTTGACAGCCTCCGAGGCCGCCAATGTCTTCCCGCCCGACGTAGGGATGTCCAGAAAGATCGAGTGCCCCTGACGCATAGCTGAAATGCCATCCCGTTGCCATGGATCTAGTGTAATGGCCTCCTTCTGAAAGGGAGAATAGGGTGACAAGAGCATGGCCAACTTGCTCATCGAATGCGTGAAGAAGGGAATGGGATTCGCCTCAAGCCATTTAGTAATCTTGGGATCCACCGTTGTCACCAGTTCATGGTTGACAAGGCGATCGTAGAAGAGCACGAATAGATTGGTCAGAAGAAGAGTGGGCGATGTGATCTTGATTTGATGAATGAGCTGAAGCAGGAGGCGATTGAAGAAGGTGTTGCGGAGCACAGGGTCCGACAACTTGCTGACACAATTGTAGAACTGCTGAATAAGCTTCTCCTCCTCCCCGTCAAAGGTCTGATCCTTCAGGAAGAGCTCCAGGGAGGACTGCATGTCGGCCTCAAGTTGCTTGGCCGAGAGACGCAGAATAGACTCCGTGGAGGTCAGATCCACCTCGTCAAAGAGGCTTGTAAACTCTTTGCCGAGATTGAGAATATGCTTGACGATGCCCGTGTACTTGATGGCTGTCTGGAGCTGAGTGGGGATTTGACGCTTGAGCTTGTTGTTGTGGCTGACCGACTTCACGAGTTCCAGATGAGCCTTGATTGCGGAAGGATCGCCCGACCCTGTGAGAACAAAGTCCCAGAGCGCTAAGAAAGAGGGCTTATGCTTGAACTGAAAGGGTGCCAGGATCTCCTGAATGCGGGCCCGAATGGAATGAGGAGATTCGCGGACCTGTTTAGGATCCAGAGTCTTCGTATAGGCATAGACCCGCTCCTCGGCCAGACGCATAATATGCGTCTGGTCGACCACGGGCTCCTCCGTGCTAATCTGAGACAGCAGGCGCTGGAACCCCGCCAATTTTAACATGCGACCAGTAGCAGATGACATTTTACTGTATAAGTATGGATAGTAATGTTTAGACTCTGGCCCCTCTCTGCTTTAGGCGGAGTTTGAAGTTCAATTTTTTCGGGAGACTTCTAAGGCCCCTTTCCACCCAATAAGGTCGCGCCCGACCCTGTGACATTGGAGGGGAGAGACGGGATCGTGCCGAGCCACAAATAGTTGCGATAGAACTCATAGAGTTTCACATTGGCCACCTCGGTGATCTCAAGAGAGAACGAAAAGTTACAGTAATTCAGATCCAACAGATTTCCATAGACATCTAGGAGCTTGACTTTGATCTGCTTGAGATCCACGGGTGACGGATAGATGATGTCGTTAGACAATAGATTGGAGCCATCGTCAAAAATAATGCTGTTTTTGGGCTGGCGCACAATGAGCTTGGCGAGTGTTTCAAAGTAATTATTGTTTGTGTATTGTTCAACAGTATGATAGTCATTGACCGCCAAGAAGATATAGGGATTGGCAGTGGCATTTATGATCGATTCGCTCTCTATAGCATATCGTGTAAGAGTTCCTGAGGTGTCATAGACAGTTCCCGTATAACAGGTATTCATAAAGCCTAAATTGGATCCGAGACCAAAATTAAAGGGCTGGGTTGCGAGGACGGGGGCCGTAAAATTCACTTGAAAGGCTGTTGCCGTTGCAGTAGGTAACGGAGCTCCTGGCACCGCAACTCCTTCAAAGATGAGGGTTGTTTTCAAGGAACTAAGATCAAGTCCTATTGTGAAAAAAATACCATAGGGGATCTGAAGCTGTTCAACGAGCGCATATTGAATGGCACTTACAAGGGTAGTGGAGGTATAGTTTCCATCTTCAATGAGAATAACGGCGGTTCGCTTTGTACCAGTGATGTCAAGGGCCGATATGGTAAAGAATGTATTATGAAAGTTGGCCTTTGAAAAGTCATACCAGACATTGGGAATTTCAATAGAGGCCACTCGTGCGCGAATAACATTTTTATAAGGGTGTTCGAACTTATAGGTAAAATTGGTGGAGGGCTCAGTAAGGGTCTGGCGAAATCGACTGTCCACGTTAATAATTCGCTTTCGAAGATCGGTAGAATTGATGACATCATTGAGTCCCTGTAGTTCATTCCGTCGACTATTTAACATAATCCTATTAGGATTATGTTAAATAAAATAGAAAGGATGATCGCAATGAAGGCTGTAAGTGAAGCCGTGCGACCATCTGCTTTCGAAAGAGATTGGCATCAATGTTCAGATTCATATCGGCCATCTCCTGAATGGAGAACCAGCCGGCCTGCGCCACCTCATTCGTATCTCTAGGATTCAACGTAAGTTCAAAGGGGACCTCAAACATATAATAGTAACCGACGCGCAAGGGGACCTCTCGGAGGGGCATGGGAAGACGATCCACTCCAATCTCTTCGCCCACCTCCCTCACCACACACGCAAAAGGGTCTTCAATGATAGGGGGATCTCCTGGAATAATATTTCGATGCCCCTTGGGCAAAGACCACTTGCCTGTACTTGCCCCCTGAACAAGACAATACTTATTACTGACGGTGCTCTTAATAATAGCTCCATAGACCTCCGTCTTACCGGGCATCGGCCTCTGGACAGGAAGTCGACTAAAGGGATTTGTACGATAGGTAACAGCCTGAGGCGACTGAAATCGCCGATTTGGATTCATAGTGCGATTTGTAGTCTGGTGAATTGAATGGATCATGTCAAGTTTATTGGGGACGCCTGGTAGATAGTATATGCGGAGAAGCTTTAGATGCCACTTAATAATCTAAATTTGATAATGAGAGGCCCTTTATGTCTCTCATAACCACTCAAATGTCCTGTCGAATCTGTTTCGAATCAGAGGGTACCTTGTATCACCCTTGTAAGTGCGATGGCTCCATTAAACATGTCCATGAGGCCTGCCTGGATCGTTGGATTCAGACACGTCATCAATCCAAAGATGAGTGTGAGCTCTGTAAAAGCCCCTATGCGTTTGACTATGATCGACCCCTAGAAATGGACTTTCTTAACCCTCAACTCCGAAACTATCTTCTCCTAAATCCCTCCTGGCATATTGCCAGTAACTGTATTCTGATAATACTCCTACAGAATTATCAGCAAGGAGATATTTACTCCAACTTTATAATTATCCATTTCATCTATCATATACTCTATATGATTGGATATGCCCTCTATATTCGATTCAGTATTCAGCATCTACGACTCTACATCCTCTATGGTATAGATGGATATGGGCCCTTCATTATCTATTTCCATTTTGTGCTTCTCATACTTATTTATGCACAATACAAAAGTCAATACTATACAACAATGGTATGGACAAGTATATTAAATCAGTGTTGGATAGGCCTATATCCACCCTTTCATAGTATTATTCTAAATAGAATGAACAAAGAGCGCAAAGTAACCCTTATGAATCGATCATAAAAAAATTGAACGTAGGGAGAGGTAGAGAGAGCTGTAGCTGTAGCTGTAGCTCAAAAATGCCACGACTCACTCTTGCTCATATCCATACTATCCTGGAGGGATTGCCCAGGCTTGAGACGGGATGGGGTCTTCCCTATGTTCATGTTGCGCTCATTCTGAAACGGGGGAAATTACTCGCCTGGGGAACCAATCAATACGGATCCCGAAAAGAGGGATTTGGATATGACACCTATTCCTGTCATGCCGAAGCTTCTGTCATCAAACGGCTCGGTAACAAAGAGCATTTGCGGGGAGCCGTTCTTGTGGTGGTCCGCCTAGGAACCAGAAAGAACATCTTAAATTCAGAACCATGTTCTACGTGTAAATGCCGTTTAGAAAAGCATATGCGCGAAGATGGATTAAGTGCTGTGTATTATAGCAGTTAATTTAATTCGTGTTTATTTCAAGATGCCTTGCGCAGCGTGTGCCAGAAAAAGGGGCGGACCTGCTCTTTTTAATGAAGACGGAAACGCCACAGGAGATCCAACTGTATGGGGTCCGGTTCTCTGGCAGATGCTCCATATTTTTGCCGAACATATTGGCATTCAAGGAATTGATGCCGATCAGGCGCGCGACTTTGAGGTGGTGGTCACCATGCTCCCTCAGATTCTGCCGTGCGCCGAATGCCAAGCCCATTCAAGAACCTATCTTCAAGCCCATCCTTTTGAGGCCAATAAGAACGCAAAGGGTGTAGGAACCTTAGCCCCCTATGTCCAAACATGGCTTTTAACCTTTCATAATGCCGTGAGAACTCAGAACGGTCAGCCGATCGAGATCACAGCCCTTGACGAATTACATGCTCTCTATGCTGGTAAAACAATTACAAAAGAACAGCTAGGGACTTTAAGTGCAAATGCAAATTATGGGATTCGAAATAGGCTTATTAAAATAGACATATGGAGACGCTGGTACATTATTTTTAATCGACTGAAAGTCATTTCAGGAACCTAGAAGACCACAGGTCTGTTGTAACTGGCTCACTAGAAAACTATTTACTTCCTGAAGTGTTATACTCTGATAGTTATAGATAATGGTCCTAAAAAATATAAATTCATAGATCCCGAGGAGTGTCACCATAATGGCATTCTCCAGGAGAATCCGTTTCCAGGCGAGTCGAAGGGAGGCCTGATACCCTATCAGTACTGTGATCGTGAGGGCGAACGCAAGGCCGGCAACATAACACCAGGCTTGAATCTGAAGATCTCTGTTCCAGGATTCACGATTCAAATAGGATATCTGATCTTGCTGAGCCACTTGTGTTGTATTAATAAGCAAGGACAATACTTCATTGACGAACAGGGTTGTGTTGGGGGGCCAGGTTATACAGGAGCTCAGAATGCCGTTCACATATCCATCAATGGTGTGTTGGAGACCCGAGTCTTCGGACTTGCTAATGAATTGGAAATAGAAGATCGTTTCGAAGAGACTGATCAGTGTAATATGAAATGCGAAGCCAATGAGTCGATTGTACCAGGTTTCAGCAGGTGTAAAGGTCCTTCCTGTTAATGGCTGGATAAATTCATCAATATCCGTTCGAGGACTTAGAAGGGGTTCTGTTCGTAAGGGGGGCAACGGACGATCCGGTAAAAAGAGAAGCGAATCTGAATAAGAGGGGGGTCTACGAATATGTGGCCGATCATCCATCCCTACCATTAAGAATATAATTACACCCCGCTTTAAAGCGGGGTGTAATTATATTCTTAATACTAGTGCTACTATAAAATTACGCCCCCACACATTATGTGTGGGGGCGTAATTTTATAGTAGGCGGTACCAGGGTCTATGAAATCTAAAATTGATATAATTTCTTCCTTAGATCTATACCAATGGAAGAATCAAAGGCAGAAATAGAGTCCTGTTTGAACCAAGCCTATCATGAATGGCTACAGGGGCCCACGCCTGAGACGATGAATGCGTATGTTGATATGCAGAAGAAACTCATAGACTGGAAACATAAATTCAGAGGGGTCCATTTGAACTGGATTTATGAAAAGGAGTCTGCCGGCGTTCCTACTCATCAGTGGTCCCTTGTTCACGGTCCTCAGCATCCCAATTCCTATCTGTTGTACAATGACTCGGGGACCCTTGTCTTTCCACGAGATCAAGCAGATCGATATTCCTCCTATGCCTTCTGGCTCCAGCATGTGACCGACGAAGAGCCTATCCATCACCTGGGCCAAGACTACTTTTCGGCCAAGGAACTCAAGGTAAGCCCTGGGCTCATTGGAGAATACTATCAGCTCCAAACTGTGTTCTTGAAGGGCGTCGCGACTCATCAGCAGGATCTGGATCGCCTTCAGGCCCTTCGTGATGAGATACAAGGGGCCTTCTCTAAACTTGAAGCCTCCCTACAGACATCTGCCAGTCAATAGCATGTATACCGAGCCAAAGCCTAGCCCCTTACCCGCCGACTACGAGGACTTCATGAAGTCCCTGACACCCGATGAGAAGAAGCTCCTCGCCATTGCCCAAAAAGAACTCGGCTCCTCCTTCTTTGTCCAATGGTGCCGTCTTTATCAGGACTGGCGCGCATCCAAGAAAGCCTAGAAAAAATTGAAGTCCGACTGGATCTCTATTTTTGGTGTGCCTCCAAGTCACACTTCATTTCAATCCATACTTTTAAGATGAACTGCACACGTGAAGAACTCGCTTCCAACCCTGGGATCATCTGTGTCGAGATGGTCGGCCCTGTTTCAGACGGGACCCATCCCTCCCAACTCCAAGCCGTGTCCCTGACCATTCTGGTGGACCGCTCAGGCTCCATGGCTAGTCAGAATAAACTCCGAAACGTGTTGCTCTCCCTGGATCAGTTGCTGACCTATCTAAACGAAGGCGACTTTCTGACGGTCCTTGACTTTGATGATCGCGTCAAGACCGTGGTCGAACGGGAGTCTTGTGATGTCGGCAACAAGGTTATTATTCAGCAACGCTTAAACGCATTGGTGCCCGGTGGAGGCACCGATCTGGGCCTTGTCATTCGAGCAGCAAACGAGGCCAT
>Ga0114964_10003742_pt1 | contig 10173 bp, 11 predicted proteins | sample C_131016_MF_Meta_FD_92638 | JGI IMG/M metagenome (GOLD analysis project Ga0114964, IMG submission 92638) | Freshwater microbial communities from Lake Croche, Canada to study carbon cycling - C_131016_MF_MetaG | ecosystem: Environmental > Aquatic > Freshwater > Lake | place: Lake Croche, Canada... | reverse complement strand
GTCATCACATAGGAACTTTACCACGGGAGATTTACGACCGACAGAGAGGCGATATATCCTTAGCGCCAACCAGAAGGTAATCCGTATCACGGGTGAGCCTTAACTCGATGTCGAGCAGGAGCAGACCATGATTGTTGGCGTACCTAAGGAAATTAAGAACAACGAATTCCGAGTATCGACTACTCCCTCTGGTGTCCATGCATTTGTAACCGCCGGCCATGAAGTTCTCGTCGAAACTGGCGCGGGTATCGGATCTGCAATTACCGATCAGGATTACATTGCCGCTGGCGCAAAGATTATTGCTACTGCTGATGAAGTCTGGCAAAAAGCAGACATGATTATTAAAGTGAAAGAACCAATCGCTGCGGAATATCCACGTATGCGTAAAGGACAAATTCTCTTTACTTATCTCCACCTTGCAGCATCCCGCGAATGCACTGATGCGCTTATTAAGGGTGGCACCACTGCAATTGCTTACGAAACTGTTGAAGTAAATCGCACCCTCCCACTTCTTGCACCAATGAGTGATGTTGCCGGTCGTATGTCCATTCAAGTCGGCGCAGCTGCCCTACAAAAAGCAAATGGTGGTCGCGGAGTTCTACTCGGTGGCGTTCCAGGAGTTCGTCCCGGAAAAGTTGTCATCCTCGGTGGCGGCGTAGTTGGAGTTGCTGCAGCAACAATTGCACACGGCATGCGCGCAGATGTAACTATCTTGGATCTCAATCTTGCTCGCTTGGCATTTATCGATGATCTCTTCGCTGGACAAGTAAAAACTCTTGCATCCTCAGCTTATGAAATAGAAAACCAAGTAATGCAAGCTGACCTAGTTATCGGAGCAGTCCTTGTCCATGGCGCAAAGGCACCTCGTTTGGTTACTGATGCAATGGTGGCAAAGATGAAGCCCGGCAGTGTTCTCGTTGACGTAGCCATCGATCAGGGCGGATGTTTTGAAGGCTCAAAGGCGACCACACATGCTGAACCAACATTCCCAGTTCACAATTCGTTGTATTACTGCGTGGCAAATATGCCAGGCGCTGTTCCCGCTACATCAACTTATGCGCTTTCAAACGCGACTATTGGTTACGCGCTTGCTCTTGCTAACAAGGGATGGAAAAAGGCCCTTGCTGATGATGGTTCATTAGCGAAGGGCCTTAACGTCCACGAAGGCGAGATTTATTATGAAGCGGTTGCGCTAGCGCACGGACTTCCTGCTAAATCTCTTTAAGAGTTAGGCGAGAGCCGCATCCAAAGTAATCTCGGCTGATGCATAAAGCTTAGAAACCGGGCAACCAGTCTTTGCTTTAGTTGCGAGCGCAACGAACTCATCATTAGTTAGGTCTTGATCTTTTCCGCGGGTAGTTAATTGGATCTGTGTGATTGCAAAACCATCAGGCAACTGCTCCATATAAACCTTGGCAGTTGTCTCTACTGTTCCAGGAACTTTTCCAGCTTCTTCAATGAGGCTAGAAAGAGCCATTGAGTAACAGCCAACGAGTGCGGCTCCAACTAGCTCTTCTGGGTTGGTGCCAGCGTTATCTTCAACGCGTGCCTTAAGTGTGAAAGGGAGCACTTGTCCATCGCGGCCAAGAGTCATTGCGCCGGTACCTGTTGGTACGTCGCCCTTCCAAAATGCGCTTGCATGGCGGAGAATCTTCATAGGAAAACCTTTCGTTAGGAGCAGACTCGTGAAACCCGGAATCGTCTATAACGCTTCATCAGGACTTGTAGAAAAAGAGTACCGCTATCAACGTGGTGCTGGCGAGTGCTTCATTCTCTTAACAACCGAGACCTATGCCGAGCCCATCATCGTTACTGAAATTTGGTTAGATGGCGATGCCGCACCTTTGCTTTCCGAAAAGCGAGACACTCTCATCTTCGTCCGAGAGGGATCGGCCACATTGATTATTGATGGCACGAGTTATGACATTTCTGCCAAGACTGCAGCGCTCGTTAAAACTGGTTCAACATTTAATTGGACACATGGCAAGGGCCTTAAAGCTGTTGAGATCGCAATTCCCGACGCAACACTTCCTTATGCTCGAAAAAACACTGTAGAGAGCACGAACTACACCCCAATTGTTAAACAAGGTTCTACGCCTACTGGTTCTGCAACGGGTAATCGAGAATTCGAAGTTCTTTACGACGCATCTAATGGAAGTGGTGGCGCCGCAATGTTTGTTGGATTTATTCCAACATCAGGTGCACCCGATCACTATCACTTGTACGACGAGGTCTGTCATATTGTTCAAGGCGGTGGCGAACTCCATGTTGGAGATACCGTCCAAGAACTCAGCGCCGGATCAACATTTGTAGTCTCACCGCGATTACTCCACTCCATCCGAAATAACCGAGAAGAAGACCTGTGGATTCTGGGAACCTTTAGGCCGGCTGGCTCCCCCGCCGCGGCCTATTACCCCGATGGCCGACCAGCCCCTGGCTACAGCGAAAGTGATTAATGACTGCCTTTTACTTTGTTGGAATTGGCACGCGGGTACGGCACACTTGGAAGTCCAAGAGCCACTAATCGAACTCCGAGGTTTACTGTGATTGATTTAGCTGCAAAATACCGACCTCGATTTAATGTATTCAACAATGTCACTTATGTAAATTCTTGTTCGCAAGGTGCAATTGCTGATGAAGTTCGTGAAAGTTTGAACACCTACCTACAAACTATGGAGCTACAAGGGTCTGCGTGGGGAGATTGGGTTGGCCAACAAGAAAAAGTCCGCGCACTACTTGCAAGAATATTCAACGTAAATGGTGATGAAATTGCGGTTACTACTTCTGCTTCGGCGGGCGTCAATTCACTCGCTTCTGCGTTGGACTTCACCGGCAAGAGGAACAAGGTAGTTACGACAGAGAACGAATTTCCAACTATGGGTCAGATTTGGCACGCTCAAGAATCGCGTGGCGCAAGAGTCGTTCATACTCCAAGTAGGTCCGACAATACTGTTGACGTCGAAGCACTTATAAATGCGATAGATGAGGAAACTTTGATCGTCGCTGTGACACATGTCTGTTTTCGAAATGGTGCACGGACTGAGATCGAGCCGATTATTGAGGCCGCCCATAAAGCCGGTGCCCTGGTGCTTCTTGATGCCTATCAAAGCGTTGGCGCCATTCCCGTAGATTTATCAAAACTTAAAGTTGATTTTCTGGTAGGCGGAGTCCTTAAATACATGCTCGGCACTCCAGGTGTTGGATTTCTATTCGCGCGCTCAACCACAACTTCAAATCTCATTCCGACCAGCACAGGTTGGTTTGCGGCGCAAGATATTTTTGCGATGGATATTCATTCATATGATCCTGCAAAAAATGCGCGACGTTTTGAGTCTGGCACACCAGCAATCACTCCGCTTTATCCCGCAGCGGCTGGTCTTGAGCTTCTCTTGGAAGTTGGAATTGAAAACATCTACCCGTATGTATCAGATATTCACAACAAGATTCGCGAAGGAATTGAAGAGCTTGGTGGAGTTGTTGTCACGCCCAAAGACGCCAACAATCACGGCGCCATGTTGGCGATTGCTTCCAATGATGAATATGCACACGTTGCTGCGCTCGAAGGTGAAAAAGTTATTACTTCAAACCGCGACGGAAATATACGAATCTCCCCTCACTTCTACAACAACGATGAAGATGTCAATCGAATCATCACTGCATTCGCCAAACACCCAAACTTCTTAAGAAAGTAGGCTTTGATGTCGAAGATTGAGACCGTAAAGCTCGCACAGGGACTTGAAGTTTCCAGAGCCATTACTGGTCTTTGGCAGATTGCTGACATGGAAAAAGATGGCAACACCCTTGATTCTGCAACTACAGCAAAGTTCATGGCGCCCTATGTAGAAGCGGGTCTGACTACTTTTGATATGGCTGATCACTACGGATCTGCAGAAATTATCGCCGGCTACTTTAAAAGTAATTGGGCTAACAGTGCTGCTACTCAGATGCTCACCAAGTGGGTTCCTAAGCCAGGTCCAGTTTCTCGAGAAGAAGTTCGCACAGCAGTTGAAGCGCGACTGGCCAGACTCAACACTAATCGCGTTGATTTGCTTCAGTATCACGCCTGGTCTTTCACTAATCCATATTGGTTAGATACCTTGATTTATCTGCAAGAGCTGCAGGAAGAGGGCTTAATTGGCGCCCTCGGTACCACTAACTTCGATACCGCACACCTGCGCATTGCTAAATCAGTAGGTGTAAATATTGTTTCCAACCAAATTTCCTACTCGCTCATTGATCAACGTGGTGGCGGCCAGATGGCTGATTACTGCGATGCCAATGGCGTAAAAATCTTGGCTTACGGAACTTTATGTGGCGGCTTTATCTCATCGAAATGGCTAGGCAAGAGCGCGCCAACCGGTGATGCGCTCAGTAATTGGTCGCTCATGAAATACAAGCGATTTATTGACGCGGCTGGTGGTTGGGACAAGTTCCAATATGTTCTTAGCGAAGTGAGCGCTGTCGCAGAAGAGACTGGTCGCTCAATATCTACAGTGGCCAGCAAATATCAGCTCACTCGCAAGGCGGTTGGCGCCGTAATTATTGGTGCCAGACTCGGAGAGAACGCACACATTGCCGATACTCAATCACTCTTTACCTTTGACCTCACTAAGCCACAAATCAAACGTATCTCTGCCGCATTAGCAACGCTGGATTCAATTCCTGGAGATTGTGGCGATGAGTATCGCAAGCCACCATATTTGACCGCATCTGGCGACACTAGTCATCACTTCGAAGAACTGCCCGCTGTCTATGAAGTTACGACAAAAGGCGACCGTAGCTATATTGATTCTGGTACGACATGGGAATCACTTGCTGGATATTCTCGCGCATTTCGAATTGGTGACCGAATTTTTGTATCAGGAACAACTGCGACGCATGGTCAGTTAGTCGTTGGCAAGAATGATCCAATTGCCCAAACTCAATTTGTCATCGACAAAATCGAGGCTTCGATTGAGTCGCTTGGTGGAAAGCTTTCTGATGTTGTTCGCAGTCGCATTTACTGCAACGACCTTAAGTATTGGGAGCCAATTGCGCGCGTACATGGAGAACGCTTTGCTGATATTCGTCCCGCAAACACCATGGTGAAGGCAAAACTCATCGGTGATGAATATATGGTCGAAATCGAAGTTGAAGCGGTTATTTCATGAAGAAGCGCTCGTTAGTTTCTGGCTATGAAATCTCACCGGTAATTAAGGGCGGTTGGCAATTAAGTTCTGGCCATTCACTTGATCGAAAGATTGAGGACGAGCAGGCAGTAGCTGATACCGTCGCATTTGTTGAAGCGGGTATTTCTACCCTCGACTTTGGCGATATCTATACCGGCGTTGAAGAGCTCATAGGTAAAGCAGTTAAGCGCTTAGCAAGTCGCGATCAAGTCCAGCTTCACACTAAATATGTTCCGAATGAAAAGTTTCTTGATGATTTTGATCGCTCAGATGTGCGAACAATTGTCGAACGCTCATTGACTCGCTTGGGTGTTGAACAAGTGGATTTAGTGCAGTTCCACTGGTGGAAATATGAAGCTCAAAATTACTTAATTGCTATGGAAGAGCTCTTCACGCTCAAGGCAGAAGGCAAGATTCGCCATGTTGGCATCACTAACTTTGACCTGCCACACGTAAAAGAGTTTGTCGCTGCAGGGTTTAAGCCAGCAAGTATTCAAATCCAATATTCGATTCTCGATCGCCGCGCCGAAGAAGGTTTATCTGAATACTGCGCAGCTAATGACATCGGAATTCTCTGCTACGGAACTGTCGCCGGCGGTCTGCTCTCTGAAAAGTACCTCGGAACGCCAGCGCTTGAAAAAATTGAAACTCGATCCGCTGTTAAGTACCAATTAATTATCGATGAGTTTGGCGGCTGGGCTCTCTTCCAAGAGCTTCTCCAAGCACTTAAAACTATTGCCGACAATCATGGCACCGACATCGCAACAATTGCATCGGCATATATGTTGGGTTGCACGGGTGTTAAGGGCGTCATTGTTGGAGCAAGAAATATTTCACACCTTGATTCAAACCTTCGAATTCCGGAAATTCAATTGAGCGCTTCTGAATTAGCTCAATTAGCAGAGGTACTCAAGAAATCAACTGGACCAAGCGGAGAGGTGTACTACCTAGAGCGTTACGTCGATAAGCACCGCAACATCATGCACACCAATAATAATTAAGTTAAATCCTCAGAATTAAGCGAGACCTTACGAGTACGTTCAATCTTCATAATTAATCGTTCTTCTGGATCGGGGCAGCAGACAAATGAATCCTTCTCGAGCCAATCGCCTTCGGGGAGCTGGCGTTGCTTGGCTGGCAGCAATGGCGCGACCGCTTGCATCGCATAAATGCAGAAATGCTTTCCTTCTGGAATTCGAACTTCGGCGCTATTGGTTAATTCAAAATAATCGCCAACTTGCATTCCACATACTGAACGTCCTTCGATCCGGTCTACAACGACCCGCAAATCGAACAACTCCATATCATTTGTACTCACATAAATATCTTAAACTAATAGCAGACAAATACCTACAGCGGGAGTATCTTCTCTTCGTGCGCAAGATGCTGATTGAAGGGGTCTATTCCAATGGCTGAGTTCGTACAACTTCTTTTCAATGGCCTAGTCACTGGCTCAATTCTCGCAATGGCCGCAGTGGGCGTATCGCTCGTTTACGGAGTCCTTAAGCTCGTTAATTTTGCCGCCGGAGATTTCATGACGCTCGGCGCATTCATCGCCGTCTTCTGCAGTGTCTCTAAAGGTTGGCCGCTGATTCTCTCGGTTATTGTCGCCATCGTCGCAGTGTGTGCGCTTGGTCTCGTACTTGATTTTGTTCTCTGGAAGCGGTTGCGCGAGAACAAAGCAGGAACGCTCGCATTCTTCTTAGTTGCGACTGGAGTAGCACTTATTTTGCGTCAAGGCATCTTGATGATCTTCGCTAGTGGGAGTCGCAAATTTGCAATCGATGAAGTTGCAACATTCCCACTCTTTGGTGCAAATATTGCGACGTCTCAATTAATTGTTCTCTTGCTCGCAAGTTCTTCCATTATTTCGTTGGGGCTCTTTATGGCTAAGACCACCATCGGAAAAGATATGCGCGCTTTTTCAGACAATGCCTCACTCGCATCAGTATCAGGTATCAACGTAAACAGAGTTGTTCGTTATGTCTGGGTCATTAACGGAATTCTTAGTGCGCTTGCTGGCATCTTCCAAGGAATGGTTCAAGGTCGATTTGATAGCACGATGGGTTGGACCCTATTGCTTCCTATCTTTGCGGCCGTAGTTCTTGGCACCATCGGAGATGCATACGGTGCACTCCTAGGTGGAATGGTTCTCGGATTAGTTATGGAGATGTCGACTTGGTCCGTATTTTTCGGTGGCATACCAAGTTCATACAAGCCAGTAGTCGCCTTTGCCACACTTGGTTTGGTCTTACTTGTTAAACCAGAAGGCCTCCTCGGAGTGAAAGCGAGAAGCATCTAATGCAAGCTTTTCTACAACCAGGGTTCTGGATCTTCGTACTTTTAATGGCTGGTATTTATTGCATCTTCGCACTTGGCCTACAAGTTCAATATGGCTTAGGTGGAATCCTTAACTTCGGACACGTTGCGATGATGGCGCTTTCTTCTTACACGATGGCCATTCTTGTTATTACCTATGGCTGGAACTTGTACCTCGCTTGTTTTGCTGGGGTGGTGGTCGCCGGACTAGGCGGGGCTTTCTTGGGGTTAACAACGCTGCGGCTGAGGGGCGATTACTTCTCTATTGTCAGTATCGCGTTCTCAGAAATCGTTCGATACATCATTCAGAATTCAGATGGTCTCACCGGTGGCGCACAAGGCTCACTCAATATCCCAAGCAAGACTGGATTTGCTTCTTATGCTGATGCCTTTAACAAAGTCCTGCTTAATTTGCAGAACACCATCAAGCCAATTTTTGGAAGCTTCGCATCTCGCGATATGGCGCTGCTTCTTATTGTCTGGTTGACGGCCTTGATCTTGCTCTTCATCATGGCAGCGGTACAACGCACTAGCTGGGCACGTGTATTGCGTGCTACTCGCGAAGATGATGACGTACCTGCATCACTCGGTAAGAATGTCTTTCTCTTCCGCCTCTCCTCCGTCATCGTTGGCTCTGTCATTGGTGGAATTGCGGGAATTTATTGGGCCCTTGAATTCTCGATTCTCGATCCAGCAGATTTCCAAACCATCGTTACCTTCTTCGCCTGGATGGTTATCATTCTTGGCGGTGCAACTCGCGTAAAGGGAGTTCCGCTCGGTGCAATCTTCTTTGGTTTCCTCTACGCCGGAACCCGTTTCTTCCAGTTCCCACCTTTTACTTGGTTTGACTCAGTTCAACGAGCTTATTTGCGCATCATGATTATTGGTTTCGTACTGATATTCCTCATGCTCAAACGTCCGCAAGGAATCTTTGGAAAGCGGGAAGAGATGGTGCTTGAGTAACATGGAAAACATTCTTGAAGTAAGTAACGTCTCTAAGGCATTTGCTGGAGTTCGTGCCTGCGAAAACGCCACACTTTCTATTAAACGCGGCAGCGTCACATCAATCATCGGCCCTAATGGCGCGGGTAAGACCTCACTCTTTAACCTCATAAGCGGCGCGATTAGTCCGGACTCTGGTTCGATTAATTTCGACGGGACCGAGATTTCCAAGAAGCGGCCACATGAAATTAGTCGATTGGGATTGGTGCGCACTTTCCAAGGCGCGAAAGTTATTCGCCGCCTTAGCGTTATGGAGAACATTCTTCTTGCAGCTCAAGATAACCCCGGCGATCGACTCTGGCGCGTGGTCACACCTCGAGTGCGTAAGCGCTTTGAGAATGAGGCAGAAGAGCGGGCGCTAGATTTGTTGAAGCAAGTGGGCTTGGAATCCTTCGTTGACTCATATGCCGGAATTCTCTCCGGTGGGCAGCGCAAGCTTCTTGATCTAGCACGAGCAATGATGGCCAATCCCACCATGTTGCTTTTAGACGAGCCATTTGCAGGAGTAAATCCAGCATTAGTCGAGAAGCTTGTTCAAGTACTGCAAAGCCTAAAAACGAAACATAACCTCACCTTCCTATTAGTCGAGCACGACCTTGAAACCGTCATGAATATTTCGGATGAGGTTTATGTGATGGCGCAAGGAACCGTGATTGCATCAGGTCTACCTGATTCCATCTATGAAAATGAAGTTGTAATTGATGCCTACCTTGGTTCTCGCAGAAAGAGTTCATGATGACAACTCCTATCTTTGAATTGAAAGGCGTCTCGGCCGGCTACGGCGATGTACAAATTCTTAACAATGTATCGATTCAAGTTCCGGCAAATGCAATTGTCACCATCGTTGGACCTAACGGAGCTGGTAAGTCCACAATTCTTAAAGCTGTGTACGGAATCGCTAAAGTTTCACAGGGCGATATCACTTTGCATAAGTTGAGCGGTGAAGCGATTGATGTTCGCAAGACTAAGCCCCACAACCTGGCTGATATCGGAATCGCATACGTTCCGCAGATTGAAAATATTTTCACCACCCTCACCATCGATGAGAACTTAGATGTCGGCTACAAGGGCAATGGCGGAGTCTCTGCTGAAGAACGCAAAGAGAAGTTATATAAGCAGTATCCAGATTTAGCGATCCGCAAGAAAGATCGCGCCGGAACTCTTTCTGGTGGCCAACGTCAGATGTTGGCACTCGCCCGCGCTCTTATGTCAGGTCCAGATATTTTGTTATTAGATGAACCATCTGCCGGATTAGCGCCCGCACTTGTTGATCAACTCTTTGATGAACTCGTTCGCATCAATGAAACTGGTGCCACTATTTTGATGGTCGAACAAAACGCCCGTCGCGCCCTTGAAATCTCGAACTACGGCTATGTCCTAGATATGGGCAAGAACCGGCACGAAGGGCCAGGTAAATCCCTGGCTGTCGACCCAGAAATCGTGGGCATTTACTTCGGTAAGCGCTAAATCTCGCCTTTCTCTGACGGGCGTTAAAAAGTAACGAAAACGTAACCAAATATCCCTCGACACTGAGCGTGGGCCCTCAACTACGCTAGGGGTGAACCCGTCCCCTCATGGGACGACATCATGCTTAGGAGAGATATGAATAAGAAGCGTGGATTAATTATCGCCTCATCATCAATGCTCGTAGTTGGCGCACTCGTCGGATCATCCGTCGGAGCGC
>Ga0114964_10003741_pt1 | contig 10174 bp, 8 predicted proteins | sample C_131016_MF_Meta_FD_92638 | JGI IMG/M metagenome (GOLD analysis project Ga0114964, IMG submission 92638) | Freshwater microbial communities from Lake Croche, Canada to study carbon cycling - C_131016_MF_MetaG | ecosystem: Environmental > Aquatic > Freshwater > Lake | place: Lake Croche, Canada... | reverse complement strand
GAAGTTTCGATATCTACTTGCTCTATCGAGGGCCGAATCCAGAATTATTGATTGAGGCAACTCCTTTTCAAGTCTGGCTAGGCAACGATTGTCAGGCACAACTATTAAGACCGAACCTGATTCGACCAAGTGAGTCACAAACCTACCCAGCTGTTGATTGGGATCTTCAAAGGCTGGTAACTGGAGATATTGTCGAAGTGGCTTGACTCTCCTTGCAGTGAGTTCGCTGAATATCCAACCTTCTTTATCGACGCTGGCAATGCGGGCTGGAATAGCTGAACGCAAGACATCGTAAGGATGGGCGGCCCATCGCTTTGCCACAGCCGTAATGAGTGCAATTGACTTCTTCGATGCAACAGGAGTCGGAGATAACACTTTAGAAATCGATTTCAACTTCGAATTAGTGCTTCCTGCTATCCGATCGACGACGAAAGCTTCTACTTGTCGACCGTTGAAGGGGACTTCAATTCGCATGCCGATCTGAATACTCTCTTCGAAATCTTTTGGAATTGAGTAGTCGAAGAGCGAATCCAAATGGAATACACCGCTATCAACCCACACCTGCGCAACCGGTAGTGAAGCCGAAGATATCTCTCGATCTCGTTGAACTACTTCAGATTTCAAGCGAAGTGGCCGCGAAAGTGCCACGATCTTCTCTTAAATCTATTTAACAGCCGCCTGCAACTGCGATACGCGATTTGTTGCTTCCCAAGTGAAGTTTGGAAGCTCGCGACCGAAGTGGCCATAGGCTGCTGTTTGTCGGTAGATAGGACGCTTAAGATTTAGGTCACGAATAATCGCAGCTGGTCTGAGATCAAATACAGTCGTCACAGCATCCTGAATCTTCTGTTCAGGAACGGTATTAGTTCCAAAAGTTTCTACAAATACGCCGACAGGTTGCGCTTTTCCAATTGCATAGGCAACCTGAACTTCACAGCGACGAGCTAATCCGGCAGCGACAACGTTCTTCGCAACCCATCGCATTGCGTACGCAGCCGAACGATCTACCTTTGAAGGATCCTTGCCTGAAAATGCTCCGCCGCCATGTCGCGCCATTCCACCATATGTGTCCACAATAATCTTTCGCCCCGTGAGCCCGGCATCTCCCATAGGTCCACCAATAACGAATCGACCTGTTGGATTAATCAGAGTGCGCAAATCTTTTCGTGGTAAATCAATCTTTGCTAGAACTGGATCAATTACAAATTTGATGATTTCCGGAGTTAACTGCTTTGCAACGTCTACCTCTTCTGCATGTTGGCTCGAAATAACAACGGTGTCGAGTGCGATTGCTTTATCGCCGTCATACTCGATAGTGACCTGAGTCTTTCCATCTGGACGCAAGTAAGGTAATTGACCCGATTTGCGGACCGCAGAAAGCTGTTGTGCTAATTCATGAGCCAACCAAATAGGAAGTGGCATCAATTCCTTTGTATCATCGCACGCATAACCAAACATGAGGCCTTGGTCGCCAGCTCCTTGCAGGTCAAGTGGATCTACAGCTGATGCAACACGATGTTCGAATGCATCATTAACACCTTGCGCGATATCTGGTGACTGCTGGCCGATAGAAATCGAAACACCGCAACTATTTCCGTCAAAACCTTTTACCGATGAGTCATAACCGATTCCAATTACTGTGTCACGCACAATACCCATGACATCGGCATATCCACTTGTTGTTACTTCACCGGCGACGTGAACTTGGCCAGTGGTTATGAGTGTCTCTACAGCCACGCGACTCGTTGGGTCTTGTTCCAGTAATGAGTCAAGAATCGCATCAGATATCTGATCTGCAATCTTATCTGGATGACCTTCTGTTACTGACTCTGAGGTAAATAGGCGCTTGGACATTGGCTTAACTTAACTTAAGAAGGGCTTGGTCGAGGAGTTGATTGGCGAGCGTGTCCTTCGTGGTCTGCGCCACTTTTACGCTCGGCCCACCTTTGATGAAGATCTCACCATAGGTTGTCTCGCTATTAAAGATATCGCCATGCGAGATGTCATTGAGGTACAAAATATCCGCACCTTTCGATAATAGTTTTGCCTCAGCCGATGAACTGTCATGACTGCTCTCTGCGGCAAAAGCGACGATGATTTGATGCGACTTATTTGCAGTAACTGTTTGCAGTAAATCTGGATTCTCAACCAAATTAATCGAGGAAAAATCGGCCTTCTTTATCTTTCCAGGCTTCACTGATTCAGGTTTTGCATCTGCCACTGCCGCTGCCATCACCAAGATATCGCATCGAGGAAATTCGTCAGAAAGGATTTCGAGCATTTCTTGCGCAGTTTCAACACGTAACGTCTTGGCTCCTTCAACTTCATCAAGCGTTGTATTTGCAGCTATCAGGGTTACCGAAGCACCTCTGCGCAGAGCGCTTCGCGCAACAGCATAACCCTGCTTTCCAGATGATTGGTTACCGATGAATCGAACCGAATCAATAGGTTCGCGGGTTCCCCCAGCTGTTACAAGAACTTTTTTGCCTAGAAGATCGAAATTGGATTGCGAAATCTCCTCAAGTGCCGCGAGAATAGTCGCCGTTTCGGGGAAACGACCTTGTCCGACATCACCACTAGTAAGTGCTCCAACCTCGGGCTCTAAGACAACAAGGCCGCGATTTCGCAACGTTTCTACATTGGCCAACGTAGCTGGGTCGTTCCACATCTGTGGATGCATAGCTGGCACAACAAGGATAGGAAGATCAGCGGCTAAGACAACGTTTGTGAGTAGATCATCGGCTCGGCCCGCGGCAATTCGTGCAATTAAATCGGCGGTTGCCGGTGCGATGATGATGAAGTCAGCTCTCTTTGCCAGAGAGATATGACGAACTTCTTCTACTTTTTCAAAGACATCAGTTGTCACCGCGCGACCAGAAAGTGCTTCCCAAGTCGCTTTACCAACGAAATTCAGACTCGAAGGCGTTGGCACTACAGTTACTGCAAAACCATGATCTTGAAGTCTGCGTAACAAATCACAGGACTTGTATGCGGCAATACCACCGCCAACCCCGAGTATTACTTCGCGGTTGAAACCTTGCATAGAAATCTAAAAAGCTTTATGCAGTTGGTTCGAGATTTTCGATTGTCAGAAGTCCTTCGTTGATTTCACGAAGTGCAATAGACAATGGCTTCTCATGAACATGCGTATCTACTAGCGGGCCCACGTATTCGAGAAGCCCTTCACCAAGTTGTGAGTAGTAAGCATTAATCTGACGCGCACGCTTGGCAGCGTAGAGAACGAGGCTGTACTTAGATCCTGCCTTATCCAACAATTCATCAATAGGTGGGTTAGTAATACCGTCCATATGTGCGCTCATTGTTAGCTCCCAAATCAATTCAAACCTCTTGTAAATGCCTAATTAGGCAGATGTGAATTCTATCAGCCTTGCAACCACCTTCTCGACCTGATCATTGACCAAGACCTTGTCAAAGTAAGAGGCTGCCGCCAACTCCTCTTGAGCCAGGGCAAGGCGCGCAGCCCTTCTTTCCGGGCTATCCGTACCACGACCTTCTAGTCGAGAGACCAACTCTTCCCAAGTAGGAGGCTCGAGGAAAACCAAAATTGCCTCAGGAATCTCGGCCTTTACTTGCTTTGCTCCTTCGATCTCAATCTCCAGCAAAACATTCCGCCCTTCATTCAGCGCTAGTTCGACGGGTATCCGAGGTGTTCCATATCTATTTCCCGCAAAATCAGCCCATTCTAGGAATTCATTACTTTTGATTGCTTTATCGAATTCAATATTCGAATAAAAGTGGTAATCGATTCCTTCAACTTCATTAAAGCGTGGCGCTCGAGTTGTTGCAGATATGCTGACGACAAATGCGCTCGAACCACGAAGTTCTTTTGCTACAGTGCTTTTTCCTACTCCACCAGGGCCCGATAAAACAACGAGTGCACCTCGTTTCATATTCTTCGGACCTTCAAACTCCTTTAACAAACCTTTTAGTTGGTGCCTTCCAAGTCCTTGCACTCTTCGACTCTCTGAAATTTCGAGTCTCTCAAGAAGCGCCTTTGCACGGATTTTTCCAACTCCGCTCTTGCTTTCAACCATCTCAAGCACTCTCATCTTCGCGATTGCTTCATCGCTCTTTGCTAGTTCAATCACGTCAGCGATACTCAACTCTCCACTCTTTATTCGCAATTTGATAGATGCTCTCATCTGTCTAGATATTTTTGCTTTCTCGAGGGCGCGCGTTCTCTCTTCAGCAGTCAGTTGTGGAGGGGCTCCCATTAGGCTAATTTACTTCAAAATCTCATCGGCAATACTGCGCGCCTTGGCAGCCATCGCCTCAAAACCTTGGTTCCATGCATTTGTTATCGGCCTTCCGATAACGACATATGAAGCACCTGCCTCGAAAGCTGCCTGCGGAGTCATTGTTCTCTTCTGATCATCGCTTCCAACTTCACTAAGAGGGCGAACTCCTGGAGTAATAATGTGAGGTACAGGTCCTACAGCCGAGCGAATGGCTGAAATTTCCAGTGGGGAACAGACGATCGCTTTAGCTCCCGCATCTACCGACATCTTGGCAAGTGCTACGGCACTTTCCAGCGCAGCATTTGCAAAACCTATTTCAAAGAGATCCTCCTCAGATAGAGAGGTAAGGATTGTCACTGCCGTTACTTCAGTATCTGGAAGTACCTTGACCGCTGCCTTCACCATCTCTTTACCGCCCGAAGAGTGAACTGTCAGGAATCGGGGCTTAAGAGATGCAATAGCTTGGGATGCACCTGCCACGGTGTGGGGAATATCGTGGAGCTTGAGATCAAGAAAAATATCTGAATCAGTAACGCTCTGAATTGCACGCACACCGTCTTGTCCAAAGGTGAGAAAAAATTCGAGTCCCAATTTGTAGACACTAACTGAATCCTTAGTAGCATCAATCCAACGCTTTGCGATCTCCAGATCCGGTGTATCAACTGCTAATACGATCGGCGCTTTCATTGCGCATCCTCACGGTGAGCAAAACCCACAGCATCTTTGAGTGTCGCAAAACCTCGCTGAGCTAAGAGATCACGTAATTCATTTTGAATCGCAATTGCTGCACTTGGATTTCCAAAACTCGCAGTACCTACAGATACTCCTGAAGCACCGGCAAGTATCATTTCAAAAGCATCTCGACCCGAAGCTACCCCGCCCATTCCGAGAATGGGGGTCTGTGGAAGTGCAGCGTGAACTTGATAGATTGCACGAACAGCTATGGGTCTGATTGCTGGACCTGACAGTCCTCCTGTCTTTCCTCCCAAATGTGTTTTCATCGTATCGATGTTTATGACCATACCGAGCACGGTGTTAATAAGCGCCAGTGCATCAGCGCCAGCATCAACAACCCCCTTGGCGATATCCGGAAGATTTGTTACATCCGGAGATAACTTAGCAATAATCGGTAACTCTCCCCCGATTGCCTTGCGAACTCCATCAATCACTCTTCGTGAAGCATCCGGATCGCATGCAAAGACTAGGCCGCGATTTTCGACATTGGGACAGGAGATATTTACTTCAACGGCGCTAATTCCCGAGACCGAACGAAGTTTACGAGCTAACGTCGAATACTCTTCGATTGTTTCTCCAGCTATTGAAACAATGACTCGGGCTTTCTGTTCTAGCAACCACGGCACATCCTTAGCGAGGAAGGCATCAATACCAGGGCCTTGTAGGCCAATTGAGTTCAACATTCCAGATGGAGTCTCAGCCATGCGTGGCGTAGGTCGACCGTGGCGTGGTTTATTCATCACGGACTTTGTGACGACAGCTCCAATATCTTTCAAATCGAAGAACTGGGCTAACTCTTTTCCACTACTGGCACATCCACTTGCAGTGAAAATCGGGTGTGGAAACCATGCGTTTCCTAAAGTTGTAGACATATCTACTGGCATTGTCATGACTGAGCCTCCGGAACTTTACCGACAAGATCCCAGCGCACAACCGAACCATCCATAACTGGCCCATCAATACAAGAACGTAACATCGATGTGGTTCCATCATCATTCATTACTGGCAATACACATGTCATACATATTCCAACGCCACAGGCCATCGACTCTTCGACGGCACATTGATGAATGACATCCGATTCGGCTACCAATTCAGTAATTGCGCGGAGCATGCCCATCGGTCCGCATGAATAAATAACATCAATATTTCTCTGCGCGATGATCTCTAAAAGTGACTCGGTGACTCGACCCGTCTCTCCCATGGAGCCATCTTCTGTATAAATCTTCAGAGAATTTACCGATCTCTTTCCTTCCATGGGTGCATAAATTTTTGACCCAACGCTGGCGCCCAACAACATATCTACTTTGCATCCACGACTTTTCAAGACATCAGCAAGGCCAAAGAGAGGTGCAGAACCATAACCCCCGCCAATTAACAGCGCGTTGATTGGCTCGGTAGGAATACCAAATGCCGTACCCAGCGGTGCGATGATATCTATTTCTGTGCCCTCAACTTGCGAGCATAACCATTTGGATCCAGAACCATGTGGGGCGACAATCAACTCCATCGTTCCACCGTATTGCGAAATATCAGAGACGCGAGAGATTGCAAAGGCTCTACGCAAAATCATCTTTGAAGAATCGCCGCCAACTTTTATAGCGACAAAATTTCCTGGCTTGCAACTTTTTACTAAATCGCCAACATTGAGAAGAAGCTGGTGATACGCACCAACACGCTTATTGGAAACTAGAGTGGCTAATAGTTGTGCTGAATTCCTATTGATGGTTGACATTACAGCTGCAACCATTCTTGAATTGGACTGACGCTCAGATCTCCAGCTTGTAGAGCCTTGATTCCTTGCACTGCGGCGCTAAAACCTGCTGTAGTAGTGATAATCGGAATCGATCGTTGCACTGACGCCGTCCTGATCGCCCAACCATCAGCTCTGGTTCCACGTCCAACAGGGGTATTGATCACGAGAGCAATATCTCCATTATTGAGCATTTCAACAATAGTCTTCTCGCCCATAGGTCCGGTGCCCTGCGAATTCTTACGCACAATCACATTCGGAATTCCATGTTCTGCAAAGAACTTAGCCGTTCCATCAGTAGCCAATATGCGAAAACCTAACGACGAGAGTTCGCGCGCGGGATTAACCCCTGAATTCTTATCTTTATCCGCAAGCGAGATGAAGACTGTCCCTGACTTTGGAAGCGGTCCGAAAGAGCTGATCTGAGACTTTGCATAAGCCTCACCAAATGTTGCAGCAATTCCCATCACTTCACCTGTTGAACGCATCTCTGGTCCGAGAACTGCATCAACTCCTCGCCCGTCACGGCGTCTAAATCGGTTCCACGGAAGTACCGCTTCTTTGACGCTAATCCCCTTAGCAATCGCATCTCCTGCGTTTGGCAACATACCTTGATTTCGTAGCTCTTGGATTGTTGACCCGAGTGAAATACGCGCCGCAGCTTTTGCTAACGCAACGCCAGTTGCCTTGCTGACAAATGGAACGGTTCGCGAAGCCCTTGGATTCGCTTCAAGCACATAGAGCACTTTTTCGGCCATTGCGAATTGAATATTAATTAAACCTCGAACCCCAACACCTTGCGCAATCTTTAGGGTTGCATCACGAATCGCAGAACGTTGCTCTTGTGAAATAGTCATCGCCGGAAGCACGCAAGCGCTATCACCTGAATGAATTCCAGCTTCTTCTATATGCTCCATTATTCCGCCGAGGAATAACTCCTGGCCATCAAATAACGCATCGACATCGAGTTCGATTGCCGAATCCAAGAATCGATCAACCAGGACGGGATGATCGGGAGTGATATCTGTTGCTCGAGAGATAAATCCGGCAAGTGACTCATCATCGTAGACAATCTCCATGCCACGACCACCAAGCACAAAACTGGGTCTTACTAGAACTGGGTAACCAATTCGCTGTGCAATCGCTAGAGCCTCCATTTCCGATGCAGCCATACCAAACTCCGGTGCAGTTAAACCTTGATCCGCTAAAACCTGACCGAATGCCCCGCGTTCTTCTGCAAGATTGATTGCATCTGGACTTGTTCCGAGGATTGTGACCCCGGCATCTTTGAGGCCTGCTGCCAAACCTAATGGCGTTTGACCGCCCAACTGTGTAATCACACCTAAGACAGGTCCTGCGAGAGTTTCTGCATGTACGACCTCTAAAACATCTTCCAGAGTCAGTGGCTCGAAATAAAGACGATCGCTAGTGTCGTAGTCGGTCGAAACAGTTTCAGGATTGCAATTGATCATGATTGTTTCATAACCTGCGTCGCGCAATGTAAAGGAGGCATGCACGCATGAATAATCAAATTCAATTCCTTGCCCAATTCTATTTGGGCCACTACCCAAAATAATCACCGCAGGTTTAGTCCGCGGGCGAACCTCTGTCTCTTCTTCATAACTTGAGTAGTGATACGGAGTAAAGGCCTCAAACTCAGCAGCACATGTATCGACAGTTTTATATACTGGACGAATATTTAGATGATGTCTAGCCTTGCGAATTTCCTCTTCCGTAATCGAACGAAGACGCGAGATTTGAAGGTCAGAGAAACCCATACTTTTAGCGGTTCGCAAAATTTCCTGATTGAGTTCACCAGGAAGAGCTATCTGCGCAGCTGTTTGGTTGATAATTTCAATCTGGCGAAGATACCAACGGTCAATCTTCGTAGCTGAATACACCTCCTCCATCGTTGCACCTGACCACATAGCCAATTGCACCTGTTGAAGACGATACTCCGTTGGAATTTTCATTGATTCCAGTAAAGAAGCTTTGCGTTCATCAGAGATTTCTTTCGGGAAGGTGAAGATAGCTTCTTTACGCTCGAGTGACCGCAACGCCTTCATGAGCGCTTCAGGAAATGACCTTCCTATCGCCATTGCTTCCCCAACGCTCTTCATCGTCGTTGTTAATCGAGGGTCAGCATCCTGGAACTTTTCAAAAGCAAAACGTGGCATCTTTACAACAATGTAATCGAGTGTTGGCTCAAATGATGCTGGGGTTACTTGAGTAATGTCATTCTTTATCTCATCCAGTGTGTAGCCAATAGCTAATTTCGTTGCAATCTTTGCAATAGGAAAACCAGTTGCTTTCGAGGCAAGAGCGCTCGATCTCGAAACACGAGGATTCATCTCAATGACGATGATGCGACCATTATCTGGATTGACAGCAAATTGAATGTTGCAGCCACCTGTATCGACACCAACTTCTCGAATAATATCGATCGACAAATCGCGAAGCTTTTGAAACTCAACATCTGTCAAGGTAAGAGCAGGGGCCACAGTGATTGAATCACCTGTATGTACACCCATTGGGTCTATGTTTTCGATACTGCAGACAATCACAACGTTATCTGCCTTATCGCGCATGACCTCGAGCTCATATTCTTTCCATCCGATGATGGATTCCTCAATAAGAACCTCAGAGGTGGGACTATGTCGCAATCCGGCTCCTGCAATAAGACGCAAGTTCTCCTCGTCAAAGGCAATGCCTGAACCAAGTCCACCCATCGTAAAGGATGGTCTGATCACAACTGGATAATGAAGCTCTTCAGCGGCTTTGAGTACATCTTCAATTGTGTGACAGACCCTTGATTGCGCTGACTCTCCCCCAACTTTTTCAACTATGGCTCTAAACAACTCTCTATTTTCACCACGTTCAATGGCTGCAACATCGGCGCCAATAAGTCGCACGTTGTATTTAGCTAACGTTCCAGCCTCGAAGAGGCCAATAGCAGCATTGAGCGCCGTCTGACCACCAAGCGTTGCAAGCACAGCGTCAGGACGTTCCTTGGCAATGATGCGTTCAATGAACTCTGGAGTTATCGGTTCTATATATGTAGCATCAGCGAATTCAGGATCCGTCATAATTGTTGCAGGATTAGAATTTACTAAAATCACACGGATACCTTCAGCCCTGAGTACACGACAAGCTTGCGTGCCTGAATAATCAAATTCACACGCCTGCCCGATAACAATCGGACCTGAACCGATTACCAATACGCATTTAATTGTTGTATCGCGCGCCATTATCGGGCCATCACCGGTCTTGGGTACTTCTGCATAAGTTCGACGAATTGGTCAAAGAGGTATGCGGCATCGTGCGGACCGGCTGCAGCCTCGGGATGGTACTGAACGCTAAATGCCCCTCGATCAAGTAATTCAATTCCTTCAACTACATCATCATTGAGACAGATGTGAGTTACTTG